>JGI25165J46597_1000249_pt1 | contig 72693 bp, 70 predicted proteins | sample AraplaCL_Cvi_mCL_FD_46597 | JGI IMG/M metagenome (IMG submission 46597)
CCACAAGCAGTTGCAGGCTTCACAAACGCGCTGTGCCAGTTCACGCCGATGTTCATCTGCAATCCCTATACGTCGCTGGGCGCGCTTCAGACGGCCGTATCGGGCACAGCGAAGCCCATGGTCTGGCTGAAGGAGCAGCAGGGAGGCAGCAACGCGCAGTACCTGCCCGGCAATTATGGCTTCCTGTCTTCGCCCGAAGGCGACAAATCGACGAAAACGCTGACGGAGATGTTCGCTGTCACCAATCCGCCCGCCTGCTACGGCCAGAGCGCCGTCACTACCCGGCCAGGGAACATCCCACCGGTCAATGACGGCATCAACACACGCTTCGATATCTTCAGCAATGGCGGACCGTACAAGACCGATCCAACCGTCAATCCGCCGGCGCCAAACGTCCGCAAAGGGATGGTTGTCTCAAATGCTGGCAAGAATAATTGCAGCTACTCAGCGCCAAGTAACGGTCAGGCAAAAAACTATATGGCGTTGCCCAGGGACAATTGCTTCTATGGCGGCACCTGCACTCAGGCCGGCGTCCTAGGCGACGGCAGTTGGAATTTCTACGGAACTTCGACCAATCCCGGTTACTGGGACACAAATTATCCGAACGACACGAGCAAAGGGCAAATCGTCAAGAATGTCTGCGGCAGCAGCCCAAGCAGATATTGTGTTTACAACTATGAGATCGCACATCAATCCGATGCCGCACTGAACACCAGCTACGAACAGACCGCTCCGGCGTGCAATTCGACAACACAGACAGCCGACAGACGTCTGCTCTACGTGGCAATTATCGATTGCACTGCAAATACCGTTAAAGGCGGCAGCCAGAGTTTGCCGGTGCAGGCGTTCGCCAGCATGTTCATTACCGAGCCAGCGGGCGGCGCGCCCAACGCCGACATCTATGCCGAGTTCGAGGATCTCAGCACCTCGGTTGGCCAAGGCACCCTGAAAAAACTCCAGCGCAACGAAGCGCAGCTTTACCGGTAGAACCATGCTGGCCTCGCTCAAACAGATCATCCGGCGCTTCAAGCGCGACGACCAGGGGGCCGCCCTGGTCGAGATAGCCATTGTGACGCCCTTCGTGCTGCTGCTGTCGGCCGGCGTTTTTGAATTCTCGAACATCCTGAACACGCGCATGCTCCTCGACGCCGGCGTCAAGGATGCGGCTCGCTACATGGCGCGCTGCAGCAGCGATTGGAACACCTGCTCCGGCTACGCGACAAACCTTGCGGTGAACGGAGCCATAACCGGCGGCAGCGCAAGGGTCACGGGATGGACCACGGACGAGGTCCAGATCACGCCAACGTACACTCAAGCGATCGACCCCAGCACAGGCACCGAACTTTACCTTAGCAGCACCGCCAACGTTATTACCGTGCAGGTCAAAACGGCATACCCTTACGCTGGTGTCGGGCTCTGGTCTTATCTTGGCTTCGGCCAGCTCACCCTGACGGTACTCCATCAGGAGCGCGTCTTCGGATGGTGAAGCTGCAACGCAGGTTTTGGGCAGCGGAGTCCGGGGCGACGATGGTCGAGATGGCCATCGCCATGCCGCTGCTGCTGACGCTCCTGCTCGGCTTCGTCGACTTCGGCTATGCCTTCTATCAGTGGAATGCGGCCAACAAGGCTGTGCAGGCGGGTGCGAGGCTGGCGCAGATTTCCACCCCCGTCGCCAGCGGGCTTTCCCTCGAAGCAGTGACGCCCAGCAATTCGCTTGACGTCGGCAATGCCGTCCCGCCCAACACCTACAATTACATCTGCAACGCCAATGCCGCTGGTGCAGTCTCCTGCGTCTGCGGAACGGGCGCGACATGCCAAAGTCTCAGCGTAAATCAAGCCGCCTTTGACTTCATCTTCAGTGGCAGCAGCAGTCGACCTGGAATGCAGACATTCTTCCCCATGCTGGTGAAATCCGACGTGCAGATCCAGTATCAAGCCTCGGGATTGGGATACTGGACCCGCCCCAATGGCCCTGTGCCGACCATCACCGTCAGCATCGTCGGCCACAAATTCCAATTCTTCTTCCTGGCCGGATTGCTCGGGTTCGGCAACATCAACATGCCCTCCATGCTGAGCACGGTCACGGGCGAAGACATGAAGAGCACCTACCCATGAACGCCATCGACACCAGGGTTCTGCCGACCAAGCGAAAGCAGGTGGCGCTATTTTCGTCCGATCCGAATTTCAAGCGCGATGTGACGACACGGCTCGACGCCCTGGCGATCTACGACGTCAAGGTCTCCGACGCGGCGGAGTTTCTGAAAGGGCCGCCTGTCGACAGCCGGCCCGGCATCATCATCCTCGATCTCGGCAATGGCGAACTGCTCGGCAATCCGGCAATCGTCGAGGCGCGCGCGGCCTGGGCTTCGGTGCCGCTGATCGCGATCTCGGACGAATTGACGTCGGAGCAGACGCGCGTGCTGGTGCGCATGAATGCGTCGGACTGGCTGCACAAGCCGCTCGATGCCAAGGAGTTGCTCAACGCCGTCACCTTCCACGACACCGGCAACCACGGCACCAAGAGCCGCATCATCACCTTCATCGCCGCGAGCGGCGGCGCCGGCGCCACTACACTGGCGATCTCGGCGGCGGAGCACCTCGCCTCGAAATCGGCCGAGCGGGCGGCCGCGACCTGCCTCGTCGACCTCGACTTCCAGAGCGCCAATTGCGGCGCCTACCTCAACCAGTTCAACCAGTTCGACCTCTCCGGCATCATCGGCCAGCCGGACCGGCTCGACGTCGAGCTCGTGGACGTCATCAAGCTGTCGCGGCCATCCGGCCTCACGCTCTACTCCTTCGAGCGGCCGCAACTGCCGTTCGAGCCGCACGGTTCCGACTTCGTCTTCCGGCTGCTCGACCTCGTCGCCTACCGCTTCGACGACATCGTCATCGACCTGCCCAACATCGAGACGCCGTGGCACGATTCGGTGCTGCGCACGAGCGACGAGATCTTCATCGTCTTCGAGCTCAACGTCGCCTCACTCAGGCAAGGCAAGCGGCTCTACAAGAAGATTCGCGAATTGCGCGGCAACAAGGTCAACATCACGCTGGTCGCCAACAAGCACAAGCGCAAATGGTTCGGCAACCACTTCTCGCGCAGCGAGCTGGAGAAAATCTTCAAGGCGCCGCACATCAAATCGCTGGCGCTGGACAACGCGCTTCTGGCCGACGCGCTGAACCGCGCCATCCTGCCTTCCGAGGTGGACGGTCGCGCGCGCTTCAACAAGGACCTCAAGCGCATGTTCAAGGAGCGGCTGGACAATGCCCAGCGCTAGAGCAATCCCAGGAAAAGTGCGAAGCGGTCGGGCTCGGCGACTTCGCCGTAGCCTTCCGTCCGGAATTGCGGCAAAGCAAATGCTTCGCATAGCCAGGCGCCTTGCCGCCGCCAGCCTGATCGGCATCACGCTGGCGTCGGCTTGCGGCTTGGCGATGGCCGGGTCAAGCCTGCCGCCACTTCCGGCGATGGGCCCAAGCCTGCGCAAGGCGGTCGCCTTCCAGACCGACGAGCAGCCGGGCACGATCATCATCCGCAAAAACGAGAAGGCGCTTTACCTGGTGACCGGCCAGGGCCATGCGCTGCGCTACCAGATCAGCGTCGGCCGCGACGGCTTCGGCTGGACCGGAACGGTCAAGGTCTCCTCCAAGACCGAATGGCCGCAATGGCGCCCGCCCAAGGAGATGCGCGCGCGCCAGCCGGAACTGCCGGCGATGGTGCCGGCCGGTCCTTACAATCCGCTCGGCGCCAGGGCGCTCTATCTGTCGCGCGACGGGCGCGACACGCTCTACCGCATCCATGGCACCAACGATCCCAAGGGTGTCGGTTTCGACGGCACGTCCGGATGTTTCCGGCTGACGAACACCGACGTGATCGATCTCTTCAAACGCGTCGCGGTCGGCGCAAAGGTGGTGGTTGAATGACGATGATCAGCGAGCCGGACGTTCCGGCAATCGAACTCGGTCACAGGGAAGCCGCGCCGGGAAAGCCCAGCCGCGCCAAGATGATCGGCGTCGTCGCGGCAGGCGCCGCGCTCGTCACCTTCGTCAACGTGACGGCCGCCGTCTATCTCTATCGCGGCGTCAACGATCTCAGGACGATGGAGGCACGGCTGGAGCAGCTCGGCCAGTTCGAGCAGCGCATCGGCGCCCGCATCGACACCGTCAACAACGGTTTCCAGAGCCGGTTCGAGGCGCTGGACCACCAGTTGCAGGCAAGTTTCGGCCAGATCAACGGCAATCTCGCCAGGATCGAGCAAGGCCAGCCCGTGGCGGCCAGCGAGCAAGCGCCCAGCGCGCCGGAGCCGGCCATGGCCGCCAATACCACGGTGGCGGATGCGTCCGGTGTCGACCAAGGCGGCGTCGACCCGGTCGACACCCAGCCCTCGTTCAAGAGGAAGGTCGCGCCTCCCGGCCCCAACCCGTCCTACCAGCGCATCCAGCAGCCTGACGGCAAGGTCTATTACAAGAAGATCAACTGAGCGTGCGGGCCGTCGAGCTGCCTGGACAAGGCCGCGGGATTAGAGATCGCGCTGCAGCGAAAGCATGCGGACCGTGCGGGCCTCAGTGCGAGACCTTGCCTCACGCAAGAACGCGACATGGCAGTAAGTGCAGGCGGCGAGGCCGAGGCACAGCACCAAGCAATTCTTCAAAGTGAAGTCGAGCATAAGTGAGAAGTGCAAGCCGTTCGGTATGGTGAAAGCGGCGATGGTGCTCGCCGTTTCCGCATGGCTGCTCAACGCGATCATCTTGCCGACAAAGAGCAGAGCGACGTGATTGGCGAGGAAGAACCCGGCAGACCTTTTTGCCTGGCAAACCATCCAGCAGGCGCCCGCCGCCAAGACGATGAGAGCCGCGTCGAGGGCCATCGACCCGCCGAGATAGAAATTCACCTGCTGCCAGAACATGGTCGAGAACGGCCGCAGCTCGAGCCAGACATGCCACATGGCGGGACTGGCCGGATAGAGGCCGAGAAGCATCGCCGCCATTCGCTCCGCCGCCAGCAGAAGCAGTATCAGAGCCGGGAAAGCAAAGAGCAGTATCGGCTTGCGTATCATGTCACCCCCTCGACATCCGATGGCCGAGTCTAAGCCGTATTGGTTGCGCGACACTTAACGCAACACCTTGCTTTTCAAGGAATGTCTCTCGCGTCTAATGTATGACCCGGTTCAACGATCGGGGGCGGCACCGTGTCGACAGGATCCATCGGGTTGGGCTCGCGAGGCATCGCCGGCAGCCGGCGCGACCGCACGAGGACCCGCGCGTGAACCAGGTGAAACCGCCTGGCCGCCGACTGCTGGCGCCGGCGCTCGGCGGCGTCGGGTTGCTCGCCGGCATGCTGCTGATCGCCGAGGGCGGGCGCCGGCTGTCGAGCGACCCGCCCGCGGCCACCTCGGCGCAAGCCGCCGGGGACCTGAAACTGGCCCCTCATGCACCCGCCCTTGACATGCGGCCAGGCCAGCCGGCGCGCAAGATCGCGGAGGATCTGATCGCACCGCCGCCACTCGACCCGTCCGGGATCGAACGGGTCGAGCCGCGTCCTCCGCTTGGCGAACTCGGCCTTGCGCCGCCGCCGAAGACACCGATGCCGCAGGACTGGCGCGAGACGCTGCTCTTCCGCCCGGTCGCGATCTCTTCGACGGTCTTCGAGGCCATGGGACGCACAGTCGCCATCAGCGGGACGGTCGACATCGGCCCCGACAGAACCTGTTCCTTCGACAACTCCACCTGGCCCTGCGGCCAGCGCGCCCGCGCCGCCTTCAACGCTTGGCTGCGCGGCCGGGCGCTCAAATGTCTCCTGCCGCCGGATGCCGACCGCTTCGCCATCGCCGCTCCCTGCACTTTCGGCAAGCAGGATGTCGGCGCCTGGCTGGTCTCCAATGGCTGGGCGACGGCTGCCCCCACCGGCATTTACGGCAAGGCGGAAGCGGTGGCGAGAGGCGCCAGGATGGGCATTTTCGGCCCGTCACAATAGCACGAAAGCCGATGGCCGGCTTCCGCCGGGAATTGCGTGAAAGCAGAATGGTCAGAGCGGTTCGACGATTCTAAGAACCGTGGACAGCTCCAACGTCTAGGCGGGCCGTCAGACCCGGAAGCCGGGCCCTCCTGCGGCCGCGCATGCCAGACCCAGCTTTTCCCACGGAGAAGATGCCGACTTTGCTTCAAATTGTACGCTTCACTGACACCGAAATCGAACGGACCTCCTGTAAGCCTATGCGTCGAACAGGAGATTGGCTCGTGACCCCGAAAACGCCTACCGCGCCGGTTCAGACATGGAAGCAGGCTATCTGGCTGGCCGTGCTCGGCACCGCCGTTTGCGTCGGCCTTTCGCTTGGGTTGAACTACCTGCTCATGTTCAGCGACAGCCTGACGCCGTTCGGCCGCGGGGCCGTTACGGCAATCGTGGTCCCGATCGTCATCGGCCTGCCGCTGTTTGCCCTGCTCGGCTGGCAACAGATCGAGATCCGGCGCTACCGGCAGGAGCTCACCAAATCCGGCACCTACGACCAGCTGACAGGCTGCCTGAATGGCAAGGTGTTCACGTCGATGGTCGACAGAAGGGCGGCGAGGCCGGTCGGTCCGCGCTCCGGCGCCTTCCTGGTCATCCATCCGGAACATCTGGCATCGATCAACCTGCGCTTCGGCCTCGAATGGGGAGACGAGGCCTTGCGGCTGATCGCATCGGCGATCCGGTCCTCGGTGCGCAACGACGATCTGATCGGCCGGATCGGAACTTCGATGTTCGGCGTCTTCCTACCGGGCGCGAGCGAGGAGGACGCCAAGGACATTGGCAAGCGCGTTCGCAGCGCGGTCGGCGAGATCTATTTCGCGCCGAAAGGCGACAAGGACGTGCTTGCCATCAGCGTCGGCGGCGTCGTGTTCGAACATGAGCTGGATTTCGAGGACATGTTCCGCTTCGCGGAGGAAGGCATGGCCGAGATCCCGGACGAAGCCGGCCTGCGGCTGTCGCACGTCACCAACTGAACTGGCGAGCGGAACCTGATGGCCTGCGCGAGCGACAAATCCGGCGCAAGTCGCTCTTCAAAAGCGACCTGGCCGTTTATGCCTCAGATACCACCCATGCAAAGATACTTCATCTCGAGGTAGTCCTCGAGGCCGTGGCGGGAGCCCTCCCGCCCGATGCCTGACTGCTTGACGCCGCCAAAAGGCGCGGCTTCCGAGGACATGCGTCCGGTGTTGATACCGACCATGCCATATTCCAGGGCCTCCGCCACACGCCAGACCCGCTTCAGGTTGGAGGCATAGAAATAGGCTGCGAGACCGTAGATCGTGTCGTTGGCCTCGCGCACGACCTGATCCGCATCCTCGAAGCGGATGACTGGTGCCAATGGCCCAAACGTCTCTTCCTGCGCCACCGTCATGGCGCCGGAGATATGTGTAAGGACCGTCGGTTGGAAAAAAGTGCCGTTTGCGCCAATCCTGCCTCCCCCGCATCGGATCTCGCCGCCTTTTCCGACCGCGTCGGCGATGTGGGATTCGATCTTGGCCAGGGCGTGGCCGTCGATCAGCGGGCCGATCGCGACGCCCGGATCGAAACCGTCACCGACCTGAAGCTGGCGAACCCGCTCGACGAATTTATCGACGAACTCGTCATGAACGCCCGACTGCACGTAGAGGCGGTTGGCGGAGACGCAAGTCTGGCCGGCATTGCGGAACTTCGCCTGGATCGCTCCATCCACGGCAGCGTCGATGTCGGCGTCGTCGAAGACGATGAAAGGTGCATTGCCGCCCAGCTCCAGACTGACCTTCTTGATCTGGTCCGAACACTGTCGCATGAGCAGGCGCCCGACTTCGGTCGATCCGGTGAAACTGATCTTGCGCACCTTGGGGTTGTGGCACAGCTCACGCCCCACGGCACCGCCCTCCGCGGCGTAGACGAGGTTCACCACACCGTCGGGAAAACCGGCCTCGGCGGCCAGCGCGAACATGGCGCCCGCGACAAGCGGCGTCTGTTCGGCAGGCTTCAACACGATCGCGCAGCCCGCCGCCAGCGCCGGCGAGATTTTGCGCGCCACCATCGAAGCAGGAAAATTCCACGGCGTGATCGTGCCGACGACGCCGATGGGTTGCTTGATCACCAGCATGCGGCGGTCGGTCGACGGCGCCGAGATCGTTTCGCCGTAGATGCGATTGGCCTCCTCGGCGTACCATTGCAGATAAGCGGCCGCATGGGAGACCTCCGATTTGGCTTCGGCAAGCGGCTTGCCCATCTCGGCGGTGAGAATTGCGGCAAGGTCGTCGGTGTGAGTGACTATCAGCTGGTGCCACTGCCATAGCATTTCGCTGCGCTCCCGGGCGGTCAGCGCTGCCCATTCGGCCTGGGCGACATAGGCCCTGTCGATCGCCGCGCGCGTCTCCTCGACGCCCATGTCGGGAAGTTCCGCCAGCAATTCGCCGGTCGACGGATTGAAGACCTCAAACGAACGTCCGCCTGCCGGCGCCCCGAGCGCCGGTAGGCGATCGATCGCGCCAAACAGATCGGGAGATTTCAAGTGGCGGATCAACGGCAGGCACAGGGGCAATACCGAGTTCCTCCTCAAACAGGCTGATGGGTATCAATCGAGCCAACGTGTATGCCGTGTACCGGCGCCCCCTCATAGGGCCTGGAAAGGACGGCGGTAGACCCACCTGGACGCAATTTCGCACGCCTTTTGCGCGGTTCGTCATGCGTTCTACGCGCGATTGGTGCGTTTCACGCAGACCTCCATGGGCCGCACGTCAGCAAGGTCCTGGAAATACGCGGTATAGGCTGGCGCTTCGAGAGGTTGGTGATTGGGGTGCTGCGTTGATCTCGGGTGAAGCCATAGGACATCGCGAGGGACGCAAGAGCGTTTTGGCGGCCCGCCGGCTGCGCCGCGTGCAACAGCAGAGCGGAATTGCGAGGAAGGGATCAACCGCGCAACCAGATAATGTCCCAAGGATCGTTATCGCCGGCATCCACGCTCTGCGACTCTATCCGCTTAAGCCGATCCCTGCTCTTGTCGAAAAAGATCAGTTTAAGGGCATGGTTGATGCTGTAAAGCCACTGAACACGCTTGTCAAAAATTGTACCCTTCTTGAGATACATTTCCCATTCATCTTGTTCAGCTTTCGCTGTATCTCCCAAAAATTTTCCGGATCCTTGCCGGTGATATTTTTCGACCCAAAACCTGTAGGACTTGTAGTCGACAAGATCGTCCGTTCGCTGTTTTCGAACGCGTTCTTCGAACTGATCCATCAACGTCGATAATTTCGTGAACTTGTGCCCAGCCATCGAGAATTGGGCGTTATCACCATAGGCAGAGGCTTGTCTGCCCACCTCGCGGACCGACTGACCAGCTTTGGTCGTGTAGTGGTACGGGGCGAATTGCTGTATCCACTGGGTCGCCAATTTGCTCTTCTTCATGAAAGTAATGGAGGCAGGCATCTTTCTTGACCCTTACTGTTTGGCGATGGCTACCGCCGTCCACGCGATAGTCACGAGTGTAATTTTCGTAGCATGTACGGATTGGGTGCGGTCTCGGCGATTACGTTGCGATCATCGCAGAGTCCGAAATCCATTACAATCTCGATCAGATAGCTCAGCCGCCCTTCATCATCCGTCTTTTCCAAGCTTTGCGCCGGACCCAGGAAGACAATCTCGCGTTCCGGAAGCAGGTTATCGACGGGCCGCCCCATACCGGCGTTCCGCGCCCCTGTGGATCCGCGGCAACGCGGTCAGGTAGCGCAGCGTTTCGGTTCCAGACGCCCGCACCGCCTCGCGAAGCGCCATCCATCCGGGTAGGCAGTCCCTGACAGGACCACGATTTGTTGATGCGGGAGGGGTTCGGGGCGCTTCCGAAGCCGTTCCCATACAATGGCCCGTTTGCGCATTCCGCCTCTCGGCCTCCTCCGGGTCGTCGTACGGAGTAGCCAACTGACCTCCTTCTCGCCGAACACGACGACAAGGTCGGCGGGCGTTTTCTGCCGAAAACAATAGATGCCTGACTTTCGGTCCTTCCGTGGGCGGGACATCTGCAGGACTCCGGTGCAGAGCCGAAGTCAACCCAACCCGTGAAGGCGACTATCTTTTTTTGATTTCAAGCGGAAAAGACTGGTGCTGCGAGAGAGGATTGAACTCCTCAAAACTGCGTTTGCAAGCCTTGAAAACCAAGGGTTTCAACCGACGTCGAACGCGCATTGTGTACCAGCCTTGTGTCCTAGCCTCAAGAGGCCTAGCGACATGAACATGCAATCCCTCTTTTGCTGGTGCCGGTGCGATGTAGTTGTGCGCATCAATGGGGGATGCCGGGTCACAGGATCCCTATTCGTCGCCGCTGTGTCTCGTGATCCGCGCACGCTGCATCCACCTTCGAAACGTCTCGACGATAACCACGCGTCGACCGGAGCATGGGAGCACCGAAGCCTGGCTTGTTTGCAGTCAGCGGCGGACTTTCTAATAGCGATCAGACTATTCTTACGCGTCGCTAATGCTCAAGAGCACTCCACATCCCCACTTCCTTTCAGCTGACAGGTTATCTTTACCTGAGTGCATTCTCGTTTGGCGCACACCGACTTTAGGGGGGAGTTTGTCACCATCAGCCAGACGGCTTTAGCCGGCTGGGCTGCTACACCTACAGATCTGTTAAGCGGTCGCGTTCGTTCTCCCTCGCGCCACTTACGTCTCGTTATTCATACGGATGGATACCGCCATCGGACCCAACCTTTCCTTAAATCCCCTGCAGCTACTCAGGCTGCAATACTGGGGCAAGGATCAATGCGCGTTTTATCAACATTTTCAGGAATATCTGCCGCCTCGGCGGCTTGGAGACCACTTGGCTGGGAGATGGTCGGTTATGCCGAACCGGAGGCGTTCCCGGCGCTCGTGCTTTCGGCCCGTTGCGGCGCCACGCCGCCAATCTATTTGCCCGAGGCGAGAGACATGGGGAGGGAAGCATTCATGAAATTCCTCGCCATGCTGCATTTCGATGAGCGAGACGCCATTCCTGGGCCTCTTAGAAAACACACAACATTGAAACGCCGGCCAAGCCGCGAAACGCTGAATGCCCTTTGGGACCGCGAGATCGAGCGCATCAATGACGCTGCCGACGCGGAATTCGAGCGGCGCAAGAAGACGGCGCGAGCGCACAAACGGATGATCTTTCCCTACGAAGGGACGGTACCAAACTACGGCGACATAAGCCAGATCACTGACGCCGACCTCGAAGCGCTCGGGCCGGTTGACCTTCTCGAGGGTGGCAGCCCGTGCCAGGCGTTCTCTATCGCGGGCAACAGGATGGGCGTCGACGACTACCGTGGCAACCTGATGATGGCATTTTGCGACCTCGCGCAGCGGATGCGACGGATCAACGGATTGAGATGGCTCCTGTGGGAAAATGTAAAGGGGGTGTTGAGTGACAAGGAAAACGGGTTCGGATGTCTTTTGGCGTCGCTTGCCGGACAGCGAGGGGATCCAATTCTCCCACCAGGGAAAGGATGGGCAAACGCTGGTATGGTGTTTGGAGCGGAAGGTCAGGTGGCCTGGCGCCTCCTCGACAGCAAACACTTCGGCGTGCCCCAGCGGCGCGAGCGAGTCTTCGCTCTCGCATATCTTGGAGACGAACCTCCCCCGGTCGACCTTACGAAAATACTCTTCGAGCAAGAAACTCAAAAAGGGCATAGCAAAGCGCGCAAAGGCCCGCAAAAAACCACTTCCACCGCTGCTTCAGCTTGCCTTGAAGAACTCATGATCTTCATGGCGGGAGCAGGCTCTGGTGCGGGTAGCATTGCCGCCTCCACGACAACGTCTCCGACATTGAAGGCATCTCTCTCCGGATCGAACATGGTGCCCACGGTGGCATACAGACTCATCCCAAACCTGAAGGGAAGAGACAAGATACAGCGACAGCGCAGCTCGCTTTCTGCGATTGACCTGGACCTCCAGTCGCCGGCGGCCCGGTACGTCGTCAGGCGACTCTTACCTGTTGAGTGCGAGCGACTCCAAGGCTTTCCCGACGGTTGGACGGATGTTCCGGTCGGAGACGAACCACCTTTAGACAGTTGGCGCTACAAAGCCATCGGAAACAGTATGTCTGTCCCCGTGATGGAATGGCTCGGGAGGCGATTACAAGGCGCGATCGCAGCTGCCGACAAGGCCGCCTAGCGACGGTTTGCCGGCCTGGCAGGATGCCCGAAATGTCCGCACATCTCATGCGTGGTTCCGTCGCAAACTGGGCGGTAAGGATGGCCTGGGCATGGAGGCTCTTCGATTTTTGGGGAGCATACGATGTTCAAGGGTCGCCATTTCGATCAGTCCGTCATCCTACTCTGCGTCCGATGGTACCAGGCTTACAATCTGAGCGCGCGCGATCTGGAAGAGATAATGGCCGAGCGTGGCGTCACTATCGACCATTCGACTGTCAATCGCTGCATTCGTCATTTTTCGCCGATCTTGCTCAAGCGCTTCAACCGCCGAAAGCGCGCAGTCATCGGCAAATGGCACATGGACGAGACTTACGTGAAGGTTCGCGGAGCGTGGATGTATCTCTATCGGGCCATCGACAGCGTTGGCGAAAGGGTCGACTTCTGGTTCACCGAGCATCGAGATCTGTCAGCGGCGAAACGCCTCCTGCGCAAGGCATTGGCCGGTCATGGTCGGCCCGACCGGATTGTCATAGATGGCAGCCAGACGAACCTGAAGGCGATCGTGGCCTGCGATACCGAAAATCGTTTGCAGAGCTCATTCCGCCAGGCTCTGAAACCGATCCGCATTCGCAACAGTCAGTCCTTTAATAATCGGATCGAGCAGAATCATCGTCGGATCAAGCGGCGCCTGCGGCCAATCCTGGGCTTCAAGTCGTTCGCCGCGGCTACGGCTGCTCTGGCCGGGATCGAGATGGTTCATGTGATGCGAACGCGGCAAGGGCGCTTTGCTTTCAACCCAGCACCGACGCTCAAAGAGCAATTCGAGGCAATCGCCGCCTGAAGTGCGTCCGCGGAATGGTCCTCTTTCATCCGTCCCAGAATTTGCGACAGAACCGTGCAGCTTGCCGGCAACGATCTCGCGCATCCCTTCGTCCGAAAAACGACTTCGATCTTGCCTACCCGCCCTGGATCCCTGGTGTCGGACGCTAGCCCGTCGTTTCTTGGCCGTGATCGGATAAACGCTCCCTTTTGATCGCGTCGCATGACTCATTGAAAGCGACATCCAAAAGGTAGCCGAGAAATTCCAGCCCTTGCGAGGCAGCCAGCTGGCGCAGCTCATCGAGCCGGCAGACGATGACGCCGAGCGCTTCGCCGCGGGTTGTTGTTTGGCCATTGTCCGTCATCACTCCCCCTTCACCAGTGCAAAGCCATCGCATGCAGCGCAGTTGCGCCGATGTTTCGAGCAGCGAAACAAATCGCGGTGGCCAGATCACGACTTGACCCATCGCCGCAAAATTCGCTCCACGGTCTCGCCCTCAGTTCAAGCGCCGACTGCTATTGCCATCGAGCGGCACGTCCAAGCCAATGTCGAGGATCGGGGCGCTGTGGGTGAGCCAACCGACGGAGATAAGGTCGACCCCGGTCGCCGCAATTGCCGCGACGCTCGCTCGCGTGATCCGACCGGATGCTTCGGTGATCGCGCGCCCGCCAACCCTCGCCACGGCCTGGGCTAGATCCTCGAGCGACATGTTGTCGAGGAGCACGGCGTCGACGCCTGCCTGGAGCGCCATCTCCAGTTGGTCCAGCGTGTCGACCTCGACCTCGATCTTGACCATGTGACCGATGGCGCTACGCGCCCGTTCGATAGCGGTGCGGATGTCGCCGGCAATAGCGATGTGATTGTCCTTGATCAGCACCGCATCATCGAGCGCGAAGCGGTGATTGGCGCCGCCACCGGCGCGCACGGCATATTTTTCCAGGACACGCAGGCCTGGCGTCGTTTTTCGTGTGCATACGATCCTGGCGTTATGGCCGCGCACCGCGTTTACAAGCGAGGCCGTCGCTGTTGCGATGCCGCTCAGCTTGCATAGGAAATTGAGCGCGGTCCGTTCCGCCGTCAGCAAGCTGCGCGCCGGCCCGGTTACGACCGCGATGGTCTCACCGGCAGAAACCTTGCCGCCCTCTGGGCAGCGCAACTGCATGCTGATCCCGGGGTCGACCAGCAGAAAGGCAAACATCACCAGATCGAGCCCGGCGATAACGCCGGCCTGCCGTTCATTCAACGCAAGCGTCGCTTTGCAATCGGCGGGTATGATGGCATCGCTGGTGATGTCGCCGGCTCTGCCCAGATCTTCGAGCAGGGCACCACGCACGATCGGCTCCATGATGATCTGGGGAAGCGGTGCAAGGGAACTCATATCAACAGCTCCGTTCGGATCTCAGCTAGTTGAGTGAGACGGCGTTCTCAAAGGCCGTGCAGAGCGTCAGACGCGAGGGCAGAGCTTCGGGATTGCGGCCCGGAAAATCGGATCGGTAGTGCGAACCGCGGCTTTCCTCGCGCCAAAGCGCAGCGGTCGCGATCAACAGCGCAACCAGCGCCGGGTCCGCGGCCGCCGTGTCCCCGACGGCGACCGGCAGCAGGTTCGCGATCGCTTCACGCAGTGTTTTGCCGTTGCGGACAATACCAAGCGCATTGGAGACCACCTGTCGTACGGGTGAAGGGTCGGGTCGCACGGCCAGCATCGCGGGCATCCTCGGCCACCGCCAGCCTGCGGAAGTTCCCGCAATGCACCTTGCTACCCAGGCTGCTGTCGCAACCAGTTCGGCCAAGGAGTTGCTGGCCAGGCGATTTGCGCCGTGCAGTCCCGTACGAGCCACTTCGCCGCACGCCCACAGACCCGAGACGCAACTGCGCCCTTCGGCGTCCACAGACACGCCGCCCATGTGGTAGTGCGCCGCCGGGCGCACCGGAATAGGCTCCGCGGCCGGATCAATGCCGGCCTGCTTGCACGCAGCGTCGATTGCTGGAAAGCGTTTTGCGAATCTTTGGCCGAGGCATTGCCTTGCGTCGAGATAGACACGATGCCCGGCAGCGAGCTGATCGGCGATCGCGCGGGCGACCACGTCGCGCGATGCGAGCTCGGCGCCAGGCGTGTCGGTCAGGAAGCGATCGCCATGTTCATCGACCAGCACAGCGCCTTCGCCGCGCACCGCTTCGCTGATCAGTGGCATCGGCCGGCGCGGATTGTCGAGCGCGGTCGGGTGGAACTGCACGAATTCGAGATCGGAGAGCTCGGCGCCGGTGCAGGCGGCGAGCGCAAGGCCGTGGCCGAATGAGGCAAGTGGATTGGTCGTGTCACAAAAGAGGCCCCCGATACCGCCGGTGGCCAGCACCACACGGCGGGTGGGCAATGCGAAAACGCCGCTGTCAAGGACAGCCAACAGGCCCACAATACCGCCTTCCGCAACGACCAGGCGAAGGGCTGTCACACCTTCCAAGATTGTGATCGAACGGGTTCGCCGCGCCACGGCGAGCAGCGCATGGAACAACTGATGCCCCGTGGCGTCCGCGGCATGGACGATCCGGCGCCGTGAATGGGCTGCCTCCAGGCCGAGCCGCAGTTTGCCATCTAGAGCGCGATCGAAGGGAGCACCAAGACGGATGAGGTTCTCGACAGCTTGGGGCGCGGCCTCGACCACACGCCTGGCCATTTGTTCGTCGCAAAGCCCGTCTCCTGCGGCAAGCGTATCGGCAAGGTGCAGGTCAGGGCTGTCGTCCTCGCCAAGGCTTGCCGCAAGCCCACCCTGAGCGAGTGTGCTCGAGGCATCCCTCCCAAGTGGAGTCCTGGAGAGGAGGACGACTGGTTGTGGCGCCAGATGCAGTGCCGTCATCAGTCCGGCGAGGCCAGCGCCGATGATGACCGGCGCCCCGCCAATGTCATGGATGTAGGTCGTCATACGAAGAGCATGCGCTCGACGGCCCAGCGGGCCCGTTCAGCGACACGCGGATCGATCATGACGATATGGCGGTTCTCCTCGAGCGCGCTGCGGATATTGGCGAGCGAGATGCGCTTCATATGCGGGCAAAGGTTGCAGGGACGCACGAAATCTACGTTCGGATGCTCGACCGCGACATTGTCGCTCATCGAGCATTCCGTCATCAGCACCACACGCGCCGGCTTGTGCTGCCCGACATAATCGGACATCGCCGCCGTCGAACCGGCGAAGTCGGCCTCGGCGACGACCTCCGGAGGGCACTCAGGATGGGCGAGCACGGTCACGCCGGGATGCGCCTCGCGCAGTTCGCGTATATCGGCGGGACTGAAGCGCTCATGCACTTCGCAGCGTCCTTTCCATGCGATGATCTCGACCTTCGTCTGGGCGGCGATGTTCCTCGCAAGATATTCGTCGGGTAGCATGATGACGCGTGGCGCGTTGAGCGACTTCACGACCGCAAGCGCGTTTCCAGAGGTGCAGCAAATGTCGGACTCGGCCTTTACGGCGGCGGAGGTGTTGACGTAGGTGACGACTGGAGCGGAAGGATAGCGCTGCCGCATCAGCCGCACGTCCTCGGCGGTGATCGAGTCGGCCAGGGAACAGCCGGCGGCAAGGTCCGGAATGAGCACGGTCTTGCCGGGATTGAGGAGCTTGGCCGTCTCCGCCATAAAGTGCACGCCGGCGACGACGATCACGTCCGCGTCGACCGTCATCGCCTTGCGTGCGAGCGCCAAGCTGTCGCCGACTATGTCGGCAACACAGTGGAAGATCTCTGGCGTCTGATAATTGTGCGCCAGGATAACGGCATTGCGCTCGCGCTTCAGCGCCAGAATGGCCTCGATGTCACCGGCAAAGGCCGACCATTCGATAGGCGGGATCACCCGCCGGACGCGCTCATAAAGCGACGCGGCCGTAGGTAACGCGCCGATCATCCGCGCCTCCGCTTATGTTCCGCCTGACAATAAGTGGCATATATCTACGCCGACTATAAAGGTGTCAAGCCCGTGCAAGCGGCAATTTTGTCCCCAGAGCGACGGCACTGTCGTCGAGAACGGCGCGGCGAAAGCGATAGAGCTTCGCCGGCCTTCCACCGGTGTCGAGAGACGTCTCGCCCGTCTCCTCGACCAATTCCTGCTGCTCGACCAATCTGCGGAAGTTCGGCTTGTTGATCAACCTGCCAGCGAGCGCCTCGACGGTCCGTTGCAACTGGAGCAGCGTGAATGTCGGTCGCATGAGCTCGAAGACGACGGGCCTGTATTTGATCTTGGAGCGCAGCCGGGCAATGCCTGTCGCGAGGATCCGGCGATGGTCGGCGACCATGGCTCTGCCCGACACAGATGTGGCAGGAGCGGCACTCGCTTCCCCACCAGCCTCTTCGACTAGCGCGGCTTCATAAAGCAGCTCGTAGCGCTGGAGCGTCAGCTCCTCGTTCCATGGTCGGTCGTCGAAAGCAAACGCGATCGCCGCCTTCTGCCGGCGTTCGCGCCGCGCGGCCGCGTTCTCGGCGCCCTTCGCCCAGGCAATCAGGCGCCGTCGCAATGGATCCAGCGCTTCAGGCACGCCGGCACGGTGATCCTCCCAGGGAAAATACTCGTACCAGCTTCTCCACTGCGACTCGCGCGAAGCCGACATGGCGTCCTGCCGGGTCAGCGCGAGATAGCTGATGGAGATGTTGCGTTGCTCACGCCCGGCGATGATCCGGTCGCGGTCGCCAAAGGTATAGAGTTGCTCGATATAACCCAGCGGATGGCCTGTCTGCTGTTCGACCCAGTCCCTGAGGCCGGATTGCAGCGAACGATGACTGAGCTCGAACGGACCGGAGGGAAGGGAATCCCGCTGCCCCACAGTTAAAACACAAGGCTCACGCTCGCTCACGGCGGCGACCACCGCGATAAGGTCCACGTTTATGTGTCGGCGCCTGCGCGGCGTAATCGTTTTCGTGAGCTGTTTTGCCTGATCGTGCATATTTTAAGATAAGGAGCGCTGAGTAGTCTAAACCGATTTAAGAGAGTGAGCTATGCGGTGCCGTGCGTCAACCGCGTAATCGTGCGTATTTTCGCACTTCGCATGGTATGAAACGCCGTCAAATGCGACCGGAGGTCTTAACCCGGCAGCGGCGGAACAGGCCGACGGACTTTCTCCGACTTGTCACATGTCCTGGATCGTGGAAACCTGTGCTTGTCACTGGGAAAGTAGCCAGCGGCGTCAAGGTTGTCGGCTCAAAATCGCGGCGCAAACGTGGCTGGTGGAATGTACGACGATGCTTGCGCGGTAGCCAGATTCCAGCCTCAGCCATCCATTTGCGCAGCGTCTCGCGCGACACCGTCACACCATGGTCCTCGGCCAACTTCTCGGCCGCAAGCGTCGGCCCAAAGTCCAGGTAGTGCTCGCGCACGAGCGATAGAGTGAAGCTCCATCGACCTGAAGGGGAGCATGAAAAAGTTGGGGGCCTCGTCGGCTCTGGGTTAGCCTGACCGCCATGTCCGACGTTGCAAATTCCGAAGTGTACCAACTCAAAGTGAGCTTGCGACGAATCTCGCCGATGATCTGGCGCCGGCTGCTCGTTCCAGAAGAAATGACACTTCACGCGTTGCACCGTACCGTGGAATCGGGACTTGCAGGCTGACGAGAAGAATTAGACGGTCCTGCACTTTAAATTGGTCGGATTATGCATTAAAGCTGGACGTATGGTCACTTCAACATCGCCGCGCCCGATCATCGATCGCAAGATCCAACCGCTTGTCGAAGCTGCTCTTGCCGACACGCGTGTGGTGCTTATTGTTGGCCCACGTCAGGCAGGAAAGACGACCCTAGCCAGGCAATTCGCCGGAACTGACCGACCTTACATAACCCTCGACGACGCCGGGGCCCTGAGCGCCGCCCGCGCCGATCCAGTTGGGTTCGTGAGAGGGTCCGAGCAGGCCGTGATCGACGAAGTCCAGCGAGCGCCCGAGCTGATGCTGGCGATCAAAGAAAGCGTCGACCGCAACGATAGGCCGGGCAGGTTTCTTCTGACCGGTTCCGCCAATATTGCCACGATCCCGGCCATTGCAGACTCTCTTGCGGGCCGAATGGCAACGATCTCGCTGTTGCCGTTCGCGCAATCGGAAATCCGCTCCAGCCCCGGACGGTTTCTGGACCGTCTATTCGCTGGCGAGGAACCCGAGCCAACGGTGGATCCCGTACTCGGCGACGAACTGATCGCGCTTATCCTGCGGGGAGGCTATCCGGAGGCTCTGCGCCGAATGACATCGGCCCGTCGCACGGCTTGGCTCGAGAACTATGTGACTCAAATTCTTGATCGGGACGTTCGCGACATCGCCAACATCGACCAGTTCGACCGGCTGCCTCGGTTGCTGAACGTCCTTGCCGAGCATGCAGGGCAACTGGTCAACCATTCTAGCTTCGGCGCAGCGCTTGGCCTCTCGAGCGTGACTGCGCAGAAATATGTTTCGATCCTTGAACGGCTGTTCCTTGTCAGGATGCTGGCGCCTTGGTCCAGCAACCGGCTGAGCCGCCTGATTAAGACGCCGAAGTTGCACTTTCTCGACAGCGGACTGCTGGCAACCTTGCGCGAGGATGAGGAAGAGGCGCTGAGAGAGGATCATTCTCGGTTCGGTGCCGTGCTCGAAAGCTTCGTCGTCTCGGAGCTCCTGAAGCTTGCGTCGTGGTCCGAGCGCAAAATGTCATTCTCGCACTACCGAACCAAGGACAGGGACGAGGTCGACGTCGTGATCGAGGATCGGCGCGGCCGGATCATCGGCATTGAGGTCAAGGCTTCGGCAACGGTGCGGCCACAGGATTTTCGGGGGCTGCGCCAACTGCAGGAAGCGGTAGGCGATCGCTTCGTGCGGGGGCTAGTCCTGCATGACCACGACCGGGTGACGCCATTCGGGCAAAAACTGCAAGCGGCACCCATTTCGACCTTGTGGTCGATGTGAGTCGCAGAATCTATCTTATGGAACTGGAATTATATTTTTGGAATCAATTGCTGCTGCTTAAGTGAATGAGAGACGAATTGCACGATTGGCGCCAAAAGTACGCGGGAACTCGCATGGATCCCGACGGCCGCGGCATACTGGTTACTAGCCATTTTTGGCTTTGCGAGGGAACCGGCCGAAACGAGGGAAATCCTGATGTCCGCCGTGGCGCCGATACCCTACCGTGTGGTCTTGGTTGCTATTGCTCAGATAGCTGCACTTCTGCAGCCAGACGCCATTATCGCCATTTCGGCGACTAGACCCGGCAGGATCTCGAAAGTCGTGCGCTAGACGTCCTGCAACGGATCACGGATCGGTTCGCTCGCCACAAGCGTCCAGCTTGAAGCCGGAAGACTAAGCATGTGAAAGCAGCACGCAGGCGGCCCGCGCGGCGACTAGGCTGACTTGCCGGCCCATAAACGCCGGTGCGAGCGCGAGAACCACCCGCTTTTAGCCGGCGATGCCGGGCACACCTTTAGGCAGAGGTCCAACTGGCCGTTGGCGGCCTAAAGTCGAAAAGGCGGCGCAGATCACCGTCACCCGCGCCGCGGAGGTCGCGACACGCTCAGCCAGGGGCACTCGGCGCCACCGCGTCCACTTTAAGCCCGTGCAAGCGGTCAAGCAGGCCACGCGGGCCGGGACGCGGCGGCCGCAAGCTCTCGGCTTTACCGTCGGCGTGAACAAGTAAGTCGCCATGGATGAACCCGTCGTCGAAATGTCCCTGCACGGTCAAAGTTTCGCCGGCGGCAACCAGTTTGCCGCGCTCCCCTGCCCGCCCGGTTTCAACCAGGGCGCGGCCGCTGCCGTCGACGACGACGAACTTATTGCCATATATTTCGGCGACTTTGCCCTTGACGGCGACATCGCTATCGGGCGCCATCGAAGCGATGCTGGTAGGCTGCATCAGCACTACCTTCTCGCGCGGTTCGGCGAGAATGGTAATACCGGCCCCCGCGACGAGTCCGATTGCAATCAGTCCAGCGGCTAACAGGCCGGTGAGGTAACGCCGTCTTTGATGAGACGGCGGTGTGGAGTTCGCCGGCTCCGGGGCGGCGTTGAGAGGATCGGTCATGGTGGTAACCTTCTGCTGGTTTGGGATAGCCATCTTTTACAGCGCCCTCAGGAACCGAGCCTGAACAGAGCCGTTCAGGCTCGGTTCAGCCGCCGGGCTTAAGACCGAAGGTAACCTTGTGGCCGAAAGGCGTTGCGGATGAAGGTGTTGCTCGTTGAAGACGATCCGTCGATAGCCTGCCAGTTGGCGGAGGCCTTGCGCGCCGAGAACTTCGTCGTTGACGTCGCGCGCAATGGCGAGGACGGTCAACATCTGGGCGAGACTGGAGCCTATGACGTCGCGGTCCTCGACCTTGGACTTCCGAAGATCGATGGCAAGTCGGTGCTCAGAGCCTGGCGAACTGCGGGACGGCCGCTACCCGTTTTGATCCTAACCGCGCGAGACGGCTGGTCGGAGAAGGTCGAGGGCTTCAAGGCCGGCGCCGACGACTACCTGACCAAGCCGTTCCGAACCGAGGAACTGGTCATGCGGATGCGCGCACTGGTACGCCGTGCGGCAGGCCATGCCCAGACGAAGGTGGTGTGCGGCCCCCTTACCTTCGACGCCCAGATCGGGACGTTCGAGTTCGACGGGCTGCCGCTGAAACTCACTGCGCTCGAGTGGCGCGTGCTCTCCAGCCTGATGCTGCGCAAGGAGGTCGTGGTCACCCGCCTGGACTTGTTGGAGCGCGTCTACGAGGGCGACGCCGAAGTCGACTCCAATTCGCTCGAGGTCATCATCGCACGGTTGCGGCGCAAGATCGGCCATGACCATATCGAAACCGTCCGGGGCCTGGGTTACCGGCTGACGAGCGGCGGGCAATGAACCCCGCCACCCGCTCCCTGGCGTCACGGCTTCGGCTGGCTGCGGTCTGCGCCATCGTCGCAGCACTTCTGGTGGCGGGGATCTTCATCGCGATCATCTTGCAGCGCTTCGTCATGGGTCAGATCGACCAGCGTCTTGACGCCCAGATCTATGCGGTGGCTTCCGCGCTCCAGCGGGACGGTAGCGGCAAACCGTCCGTCACACCGGCACTAAGCGGGCCACCCTATGACCGTCCCCGGTCCGGATGGGTCTGGCAAGTGACAGCGCCGTCGGGCCATGTGGTTTCGGCATCGCTCGCCGCGACCGGACCGGTCGAACTACCGAACCTTTCGTCAAATCGGCTGGACAGCCTTTTGGGCATCCGGGACTGGTTTGGCCTGCTCAAGTCCCTTGGCCGGCCGAAACCGATCGAGGCGCCGATTGGCGACGGCAACGCAGTGCATTGGAGGGTGCTGGAAGCGCCCTTCGGTACTGAAACCGCAACTGTTGCGGCCGGCGCACCCTACCGGGCAATCTCGGGGCCACTGCGCGAAGCCTTGCTGCCGCTGGGACTGGCGCTTTTGACGCTGGGAGTGCTGCTGTTTGGCGCCCTGTTCGCTCAGGTGCGACTAGGACTTCGCCCACTAGCAAATTTGCAGGCGCAACTGTCCGATATCCGGATCGGGAAGCGCGAAACGCTACCTCTCAGCCAACCGAGCGAAATCCGCCCGCTAGTGGACGAGGTCAACGGCCTGCTTGCCGAAAATGCGGAGGGTTTGGCACGGGCGCGTCGCCACGTAGCGAACCTAGCGCACGGCCTGAAGACACCGCTGGCTGCGCTGAGCCTAACGCTGGAACGCCGCACCGCCAGGACGGACAACATCGCCGGGGTCATGGGCGTTAACGTCCAGCAAATGCGCGACCAACTCGACTTGATGGAGCGGCTGATCCGCCATCATCTGGCGCGTGCGCGCGTAGCGGCCCTCGCCGGGCCTGTCCGCGCCAGCACCGATCTTCGCGAAAGGCTCTCCGACTTGAAAGGCATGATGGCCAATGTGCATCGCGAGCGCGGGCTGCGTTTCGAGATGTCGGTTGCGCCAGAACTCGCCGTCGCCGTCGAAACCCAGGACTTCGACGAAATCATCGGCAACGTCCTCGACAACGCCTGCAAATGGGCGGCGTCTCGGGTAAATATACAAGCTACTGACGATGGTGCCCGGGTCGCCATCGTTATCGAAGACGATGGCCCGGGCATCGCAGAAAACGAGATGCCCGAAGCGATGCGGCCGGGGCGGCGTATCGATGAAGCGACGCCGGGGCACGGATTTGGGCTGCCGATCGCACGTGAGCTTGCCGAACTCTACGGCGGCAACCTCGACCTTTCCCGGGGTGACACCGGCGGTCTGAGAGCGGTGATCCGGCTGCCGAAGAACCGATCCCTCGCCGCCCAGTGATGCCGGCCTGGGTTCAATATGAGAAGGCCGCCGCAAGTGCCAACAGTAATGCAGGCGGCATAACGATCATGCCCACCTTGAGAAATGCGAGGGCACTTACCTTGTGCCCCTCTCGCCGTAGGGCGTTCAACCAGAGGATCGTAGCCAGCGATCCCGTCACCGACAGGTTCGGACCGATATCGATTCCGATCAAGACGGCGCGGTTGACCAGGTCGGACGCATGAGCCTCGGCGACGACAGTGCCGGCCACCAGACCCATCGGCAGATTGTTGGCAAGATTGCTGCCGAAGCCTGTGCTGACGCCCGCCAACCATGCCGCCTGAAGCGGAGACCGCGCCGCGCAATCCCGCAATATGCCGGCCAAGGTGTGAATGAGTCCGGTTTGCTCGAGCGCGCCAACGAGGACAAACAGTCCGGCGACGAGCGGCAGCACGCCCCAAGAGATATCCTTGATGATCGGCCAAGGGGATTTTCTCTCCCGCACCAGCACCAAACTCGTGGTCGCGAATCCAGCGATAGCCGTGGGGAGACCGAGTTGCAGGTTGAAGGCTGATGCGGTGAGGAGCACAATTGCGGTGGCTGCTATACCCAAGGCTGCCAGACGCCCCGCCGCCGATAGCTCCGGCAAGTCCACGTCTGTGACAACCGATTGGTTCAGCGCTGCGCGCTGCGACCAGAACAGCAGCAAGTAAGTCGCGGCGATGGAAACCATGGACGGTCCGAGGTAGCGCGGCAGCCATTCGAGCAGCGGTGGCATCGCCCTGCCGTAGATCACCAGGTTCGCGGGGTTGGAAATCGGCAGCACGAACGAGGCGGCATTGGCAATGGAGGCGCAGATGAGCAGATAGGGCAGCGGGTTCTTAACCTTTGCCGCCCGCACCGCGGCAGCGACGGCCGGTGTCAGCACCACTGCCGTGGCATCGTTGGACAGGAAGACCGTGACGACCGTGCCCACGATGTAGATCAGGAAAAACAGCCTGGTGGCCGAGCCCTTGGCGTGTCGCGCAGCCTGGGCCGCCAGCCAGTCGAACAGTCCTTCGACCCGGGCGACCTCCGATAGCAGCATCATGCCGATCAGGAAGAGGTAGACATCCGCCCCGCTCAAGACGCCTTTTAGCCCTTCGGAAGGGGTTATAAGCTCTCCGATCAGCAGGAGTGAGGCGCCAGCTACGGCCCAAATCCATTCTTGCAACGAAAACGGGCGCAGGATCACGCCGGCGGTCGCAACGCCCGCGATCACCCAGATCCAGACGTTGGGCGTCATGTCAAAATCACCTGCAATTACGCGGCTTTCGTTTCCGCCTGAACGGGTCGCGAGCCGCGCAGGCGATCCAGCGTCAGGTAGATGACCGGGGTCGTGAACAGCGTCAAGACCTGACTGACGATCAGCCCGCCGACGATTGCGTATCCGAGAGGCTGCCGGATTTCTGCGCCCGAGCCATGCCCAAGCATCAGCGGAATGCCGCCAAGGATGGCTGCCATGGTGGTCATAAGGATCGGCCGAAAGCGCAGCAACGCGGCTTCACGGATGGCTTCCACGGGGCTGGCTCCGTTCAGCTCGGCCGAGATCGCAAAGTCGACCAGCATGATGCCGTTCTTTTTGACGATGCCGATCAGGAGGATCACTCCGATCATCGCTACCAGGCTGAAGTCGAGGCCGGCGAGCATTAGCGCGGCGAGTGCGCCGAGCGCTGCAGAAGGCAACGTGGACAGAATGGTCAGCGGGTGAATGAAGCTTTCGTATAGAACGCCCAGGATCAGATAGACCACCACCAGCGACGCCGCGATCAGCAAGGGGACAGTCGAAAGGGATTGTTCGAAGGCCTGGGCGCTGCCCGCGAATGCGCCGGTCAGCGTCGAGGGTGGCTTCAGGTTCTTGAAGGCCTGATCAACCGCCGACGTCGCCGTGCCAATTGAGGCGCCGGGCGCCAGATTGAACGAAACCGTCGTCGCCGGGAACTGTCCCTGATGGTTGATCGAGACGGGTGCCACCGTGTCGGTGGTCCAATGCGCGATATTGCCAAGCGGAACCAATGTGCCGTCGGCCGCCTTGACCGACAGCCGATCCAGCGTCTGCAGATCGTGCTGCAGGTTTGGCAACACCTCCAGGACGACGTGGAAGGTGTCGGTCTGGGTGGTGAACTGAGCGACCTGCCTTTGGCCGAAGGCATCATAAAGCGTGTCGTCAATGGTTTGCGGCGCCACGCCGAACAGCGACGCCGCCGCCCGGTCAATCTTGAGCGAAAGCGTGGGCGCGACCTTCTGGAGGTCGGTCGCCACATCGGTGATCTGTGGAATGCTCTTGAGCGCGTCGACGACCTTCGATGCCCAGGCACCGAGTTCCGCAACATCGCTGTCCTCCAGCGTAAACTGGTATTGGGTTCGTGCTGGCCTCGCGCCGATGTTGATGTCCTGGGCTGCTTGCATGAACAATTGGACGCCCTCCACCTTGGCCAGTTCGGGCTTCAGCCGCGCAATGACCTGTTGCGCGCTGGCGTCGCGCTGTCCGATCGGCTTCAGCGTGATGTTGACATGCCCCTGGTTGAGGGCGTTGCCGCCGTTGCCGCCGCCGATGTCCATGAAAACGCTATAGACAGCGGGGTCCTTGAGCACCACGGCGCTGAGCCTTTCCTGCAGTTCGACCATTTTGGGATATGACACCTCTGGTGCGGCTTGCGATTGAGCGCCGATGAATCCGGTATCCTGGTCAGGGAAAAACCCTTTCGGGATGGTGATGAACAGCCAGGCGGTCGCAGCCACGGTGGCTCCAAACATAAGCAACGTCAGCCCCTGTTGGCGGAGCACGACGTCCAGCATCCTGCCATAACCGCTCTGGAGCGCATCGAAGGCGCGCTCACTCCACAAGTAGAGGCGGCCATGTTTCTGCTTGTCTACCGGCTTGATCAGCCGCGCCGCCATCATCGGCGTTAGCGTGAGGGAAACAAGGGTCGACAACGCAATCGCCAAGGTCAGTGTGACGGCGAACTCGCGAAACAGGCGTCCGACGATGCCCCCCATCAGAAGGATCGGGATGAGCACGGCAATGAGCGAAAGGCTGATCGAGATGATCGTGAAGCCGATCTCGTGCGACCCGCGCAGTGCAGCCGCGAGCGGCTCCTCCCCGTCCTCGATATGCCGGCTGATGTTTTCCAGCATGACGATCGCGTCGTCGACGACGAAGCCCACGGCGACCACGAGCGCCATCAACGAAAGATTGTCGATGCTGTAGCCGAACAGGTACATCGGTGCAGCCGCACCCAGCAGCGCGACAGGGAGCGTGACCGTCGGTATCAGGGTCGCTCGCAGGTTGCGCAGGAAAATGAAGATGACCATCACCACGAGCGCTAAGGTGATCATCAAGGTGAACTGCACGTCCCGCACCGAGGCTCGGATCGTCGTCGTCCGGTCGGTGACAAGGGCGAGTTTTACGGTGGGCGGCAAAGCGGCCTGTAGCTCGGGCAGGATGTCCTTGACGCGGTTGACAACCTCGATGACGTTCGCTCCTGGTTGCCGAAAGACATCGACGGCGATGCCGCGCTCGCCATTGGTCCAATGGGCCATCTTGACGTCTTCGGGCCCGGTGACCGCCTGACCGATGTCGCGGATGCGGATCGGTCCGCCGTCCCGGTAGGCGACCACCGCATCGCTCCAGCCGGCCGCGTCGGTAATCTGGTTGTTGTCGTAGATCGGGAACGTGCGGGTGGCGTCATCGATGTTGCCCTTCGGGCTGCTGACGCTCAGGCCCGATATAGCGGAGCGGACATCCTCCGTCGTGACCCCGGCGGCGGCGATCCGGCCTGGATCGATGGATATGCGCACCGCTGGCTTTTGCCGGCCGCCGATGTTGACCTGCGCCACGCCCTGCATCTGGCTGATGCGCTGAGCAACGCGGGTCTCGATCAGTTCGTCGACGTCGATCAGCGGCAAAGTATCGGACGTTGCCGAGAGCTGCATCACCGGTGCGTCGGCGGGGTTGACCTTCCGAAAAGTGGGCGGCGCCGGCAGATCCTTCGGCAACTGGCCGCTCGCTGCGGTAATGGCGGCCTGGACATCGCTGGCGGCCTGATTGATATCCCGGTCCAGCTCGAACTGGACGGTTATCTCCGTCGATCCCAGTGAGCTCGACGACGTCATCTCGGTAACGCCGCTAACTTTCGACAGCTGGGTCTCAAGCGGCTGCGCCACCGACGAGGCCATGGTGTCGGGCGCAGCGCCCGGAAGGTTCGCCGCAACCTGGATCGTGGGAAAGGAAATCTCAGGCAGGGCTGAGACAGGCAACAAAGGATAGGCAACGGCGCCGAGAAACAGGACGCCGACCATCAAAAGAGTCGTCGCGACGGGGTGCGAGATAAAGAACGCTGAAATCCCGCCGAGCCGAGGTTGAGTGGCGGCCTTAACCTGGGGAATGTCGCGCGAGGTTGGTAGCGCCGTGCTCCCGCTCCTCATGGTTGCGCCGATGAACCGGTCGCTGCAACCCCCTGGTCGACAGACCGAACGACGTTCCCGGGTCCAAGCACGTGTATGACCGCGCCATCCCCGATCTGACCGAGACCGTCGAAGACTATCGTGTCGCCGTCAGAGAGGCCCTTAGTGATGAGAGCCATTCCGTCGGTGGTGACGCTAACCTCGACATGCCTTTTGGCGACCTTGTTGCCCTGACCCACGACGTACGCCGACAGACCATCTGTTCCGCGCGCCAATGCCTTATCGGGCACCACGACGCCCTTCTCCAACGCCACGACAAGGCGGGTTGCGACCGGGAGGCCTGGCCACAAAGTCCCTGCTCTATTGTCAAAGCTGGCGCGCAACCGGATCGAGCCATTGGACGCATTGACGGTGTTATCCATCAATGTGAGCTTGCCCTTCGCCAGCACCTTGCTCCCGTCAGTGGCGATGGCCTCCACGTCCGCGACCCCGTTCTTCAGGGCGTTCTGGATCTCGCCGAACCGGTCACCCGGGGCCACGAACACAACGCTGATCGGGTCGAGTTGGGTGATCGTCAGCAAGCCGTCGGTGCTGCTCGGGCTGACGACGCTCCCCACGCTGATATTCTTGAAGCCGGTTCGGCCGCCAATGGGTGCCCGTATAGTAGCGTAGCTAAGCTCGGTCTCAGCGCTGCTGATCGAGGCATCATCCGCCGCCATAGTCGCCTCAATCTGCTTGGCCGCCGAGCGCTTGCTGTCCAGATCCTGGGACGAGACCACTTTCTTGTCGGCGAGCGCGGTATATCGCTCAAGATCTGCCCGCGCATTGTCTAACAGGGCCTGGTCCTGGTTCTTCTTGGCCCGCGCCCCGTCCAGTGTGGCTTGGAGCGCCCTCGGGTCCAGCCGGATCAACACATCGCCGGCATTGACCGTATCGCCCTCGACAAAGTCGATCTCCTTGACGGCTCCGTCGATGCGCGGCCGCACCGTGACAGACTGGAGAGCGGTGGCAACGCCGATGCCGGCGATGACGCGCGGCACCGTTCCGGTTTTCGCGGCCACGGTGGTGACGGGAATGGGGTCCGGCCCGGCCATCTCGGCAGCGTTGCCTCGTGCCACAGAACTCAGAAACGGGACTTGTGTGGTGGTAAGGACGGCTGTGACAATCACGACCTTCAATGCCACGCATCTTTTGGACATATCAGGAGGCCCTCCAAACCGCGCGCTACAACGGCAGGATTGTCAAACGAGTTCCAAGCCTCCGCTGCTTTCCTGCTACGCTCCTCCTCGTCAATGCAGCCTGAACGAACTCGTTCAGCTACGGTTAAGGTTTCGACGCTTTTGAGCCGGATTGTTCGACCGATCGTCGGCTTGGGGTTGCTCCACAACCGAAATACAAATCGACGGATGGCAATCTTTGCTGCTCGGTGCGCAAAAACCGATTGTATTGAATGGGGCGCAAGGCAGCCGTGTCGTGTTTGGGGCCGGAGGCTGACCGGCCCTTATCGGAACATATTGGCTTGCCACGGTCGCAGCATTGCGTCTGTCAACCATTTATGCAGACGGGGCAGTGGGTCAGTATGAATTTTCGGCCGTTTGACCGTGGCGAGCGCTGCCGGCTCGTTCAGCGACAAAAATGCCGGCGCGGACAAGACAGTGAATATTTCCACCCTGTCGCTCGACGGCGCCGACGCCGGCAACTACACGCTTGCCGACCCAAACGCCACCGCCGCGGCGGACATTGTGCCGGGTTTTGTCACGCCGCTCTTTCCCGAGCAGGTGGAGAGGGCGAAGACCGTCGGCGTCAGCGGGCCAGCGCAGCTGCTGCTCGATTGGTGAAGCGAGTTGATCGATAGCTCGGCAAGCCTCCTAACGCGGAAGCACCGTTTTCAGAGCAGCCTGAACCTTCGGCGACGTCGCAAGCGAAGTCCGCTCTCAGGAAGCTGCAAAGTCTATATCTACAACCGACATGACGGCGCAAAGCTCCCCTCGCTCCGCATGCGAAGGACAAGGCATGCCCATGCACGTCGCAATCCCAACGGTTTTGGGGGTGTCGACAAGCGATGACACTCCTCAAAATAACCTGATAAATTGTGGGCCAGACATCCTAACTCAATGGAGTAACCCGCCAGCCGATCAAACGAGCGGCCGGTTGCAATTGGCGCCAGGCTCGCTGGATCGCGCTGTTCAACTGTCTCAAAAAGGGCCGAGCAAAGCCGGCCGAAGGCAATTTCCATTCTTGCGATCCGGTCTTTCAGCAGCGAACCCCAATCGCTTTGCCGATGCAACCGGCTCGTGACCAGTGCGTTGTTTCAGCACCTTGTACCCTGGAGCCAATCTATGCCCGTTCATCATTTTTCGCGTCCCGTCTCTGTCTTTGTCGGGCTCGGCTTGCCGCGCGAAATCAATTCCGTCCTCGATGCGTATCAGTTCCTTGACGAATGGGCGGCCAGCCGCAGCCCCAGCCATGCAGCCACAGTGGCTTTGTGCCAAGCCGCACTGGCGGGTGAAGGCGATAGCGAGACCGTACGCGTCGCCTTCGAAGCTTTCGCCGGGGCGCGCGGCATCCTGGCGCCAGACGCCATGGAACTCGCCGTGGCACGCGCCGCTGAGGAGTGGATGCTGGCATAGCTGGAGCCTCCTGGCGTTGACGGCTTCGGTTTCCACCGACGCCCGTCTCAGCACGCTTTGGCGTGAGGCAAGCTTAACTGGCGCCATCCCCTACGCCCAAGTCACGCCGACGGCGCAGATGACCTTCGACGGCAGCTATACTTTCGCCATTAGAGGTACACCTATAGTGCGTTACACGGCGGTCATCGAAGCCGGCGTTGAGCGAGATTTGGGCCACGCGACGAAGCTTGGGCGGAGCTACACCGGGCAGTTCGGTAGCGGAATGTCTTCAAGACGCCGCTCAATCTTTAGCTCTGACTTTCCGCAGTTTTCCAGGTGAACGGCTCAGCCGGCCGAAGCGGCTAAACCCGTCACTCTTCGAAAAGCTTACACGCGGTGCGCGCCAGTCAGCCAGGGGACGTCAAAGGTTAGCCAGAGGCACGCGTAGCGACAGGGACAGTCCGCCACGTCCCCACTCTCTGGCTATCGCCCCGCCCAGCCCAGCCAGGGTCGCCCTTTCGAGCATCGTTCCGAAGCCTTCACGCGCAGACCTGGCGCTTTGCGACGGAACGCCTTGCTCGTCCCATTGCACATGGAGGTTGTCATCGGCTGCCGACACGGCAATGGCCAACTGGCCGTTTTGGGTGGACAGCGCGCCATATTTGGCGGCGTTCGTCGCAAGTTCGTGAAACAGCAACGCAAGCGACGTAAGAGCCCTGCCCGAAAGTGGTGCGTCCGCGCCCTTGATTGCGATACGCCGACCGGAGGTAGGCTCATGTGGGGCCAGGATGACCTCCAATAGTGACACGACGGTTGTCGCATTCGGTTCAGTCGCCTTGCCTTCGTTCAAGTCCGGCAGTGTCAGGTCATGGGCCCGGGAAAGCGCTTGCAGTCGTGCCGTAAGATCAGCTTCGAGTTGGTCGACGCTCGTCGAACGTCGAGCGCTCAGAGAAATCAATCCAGCTGTAAGGCTGAAGAGGTTCTTGATCCGGTGATTGATTTCGCGCAGTAGAAGGTCCTTGTCGCGTGCCGCATTTCTCAGCGCTTCGGCTTGAGCGGCCAACTCATCGCGCTGCGACGTGATTTCCTGCCGCTGGCGATAGAGCTCGAAAAACACGCCCGCTTTGCTGCGCAGGACGTCCGGCTCGATCGGCTTCTGAATGAAATCGACAGCGCCGGCCTCATAGCCTCGAAACCGCCGTTGACCATCGGCGCTGCCGGCGGTCACGAAGATGATCGGAATGTGCCGGGTCCTCTCGTTGCCGCGCATCAACTCGGCCAGTTCAAATCCGTTCAGACCGGGCATCTGCACGTCGACGAGTGCCAACGCCACTTCGTGCCGCAGGAGAATCTCAAGCGCCTCGTCTCCCGAGCGGGCTTTCAGAAGGAGCAGGTTCTCGCGGCGCAACAGTGCCTCAAGGGACAGGAGATTTTCCTCGAGATCATCGACCAGGAGAAAGGACACGGGAGGCATGGTCGATCTCAAACCTTTTGCAAGTAAACAGCGATTTCCTCAAGCGCCTTCACCTGTGCGCGTGGGGACAATTGTATTGCGGCTTCGGGCATGGCGGATGCAAAGGCCTGGCGAGGATCCTGCACCAGCGCCACGCCTCCCTGCTCGAGCACAGCCTGCATGCCCTTGGCTCCATCCTGATTGGCACCGGTAAGAACAATCGCGATCAAAGCCGGGCCATAGACGTCTGCGGCGCTTTCGAACAGGACATCGATCGACGGGCGGGAAAACAGGACTGGCTCATCACTGGATAGCGACAGGCTTTTATCCGGCTCGATCAGAAGATGGTAGTCGGGGGGGGCGAAATAGACCGTCCCTCTCACGATCGGTTCCTTGTCGTCGGCCTCCTGAACCGGGATCTGGCACTTTGCCTGTAGAAGCTCCGCCAGCACGCTGCGTTTGTCAGGTGGCACGTGCACGACGATCATCACCGGCAGCCTGAATCCTTTCGCGAGAGCCGGCAGGATGACCGAAAGCGCGTCGAGCGCTCCGGCGGATGCGCCAATCACTACAGCCTCCGCGGCCGCCGACATCATGCAGCCCGCTTTTGATAGATTTTCTCTTCGCGCACGAATTCCTCGAACGCCCCGGCATTATGCGAGAACCGCAGACTCTCCTTTGCCCCAAGCCCGAGAAACCCTTTTCGGATAAGCGAGTCGCCAAACAGGCCCAAGGCTCGATCCTGCAAACCTCGATTGAAATAGATCAGAACGTTGCGACAGGAAATCAGGTGCATCTCGCCAAACACCGCGTCTGTCACCAGGCTGTGATCGGAAAACACGACGTTCCTGCGCAGCGTCTTGTCAAATTGAGCCCGCCCATAGGCTGCCTGATAATAGTCGGACAGGGACGATCTGCCGCCGGATTTGCGGTGGTTTTCAGTGAACAGCTGGACGCGGTCCAATGCGAAAATCCCTGTCTCCGCGGTATGGAGGGCCTCCTGGTTGATATCAGTGGCGTAAAAGATCGTGCGCTCTTCCAAGCCCTCCTCGCGAAAGAGGATGACCAGGGAGTAAAGTTCTTCACCGTTGCTGCAGCCGGCGACCCAGACCTTGAGCGAGGGATAGGTTTTCAGGTGCGGGACGACCTTTTCCCGAATGGCGCGGAAGTAGGGCGGATCACGAAACATCTCGCTGACCTGGACCGTCAAGTAGCGCAGGAGCCGTGGCAGCACGGTCGGCTCGTGCATGACGCGCTCCTGGAGCGCGGTGAAGCTTGCAAACCCCATTTGTTCGCGAGCCTGTCTGAGACGCCGCTTAATCGAGGCCGAGGAATAGTCGCGGAAATCGTAATGATACCGGACATAGAGCGCCTCGAGCAGGAGCCTTATCTCAAGGTCCTCGACCTTCTCGGATGGATGGGTTTCGCTCACTTCGGCATCCAGACGCGTACCAGGGACAGGAGCTTCTCTACGTCCAGAGGCTTCGCCATGTAGTCGTTGGCGCCAGCATCGATGCACCGCTGCTGGTCGTCGGGCATCGCCTTGGCCGTAAGCGCGATGATCGGCAGCTTCTTCCATTGCGGGTTCTTACGGATTTCTCTCGTGGCAGTGAGCCCGTCCATCACCGGCATCATCACGTCCATGAGGACGAGATCGGTCTCGCCGGGGTCGTTGGCAGTCTTTTCAAGGACGGCCAGGGCCTCTTTGCCATTGCGTGCGATTTCGACAATCGCGCCGCGTGGTTCAAGAACGTTGGTCAGGGCGTAGACGTTGCGGACATCGTCCTCGACCACGAGGATGCGCCGGCCTTCCAGCAACGCGTCCCGGTGTCGGGCCTTGCGGATCATCCTCTGCTGTTCGTCCGGCAGCTCGGAGATCACCTGATGAAGGAACAGGCTGACCTCGTCCAAGAGCCGCTCTGGTGACTTCGCGCCCTTTATGATGATCGACTTCGAATAGCGACGCAGGCGCTGCTCATCATCGGCCGCGAGTTCCCGGCCCGTATAGACGATAACAGGAGGAAAGGAATAGGCGTCCTCGTGGCTGAGCGTCTCGAGCAGCGAGTAGCCCGATGCGTCGGGCAAGGAAAGGTCGAGCACCATGCAGTCGAAAGTGAGCTCCTTTAGCAGCTTGAGGCACTCGGCCGCGGTGCCGGCGGTGACCGTCTCGACGTCGAGGGACCTTAGCAGCTTTGCAACGGCTTCCCTTTGCACCGGATCGTCCTCTACGATGAGGACCCGATGCACCCTTTGTGACAACCGGGTCTCCAGTCCCTGCAGCACCTCGACCAGTTGCTCACGTTTCACCGGTTTGAGTTCGTAGCCCACCGCGCCAAGCGAATAAGCGGTCTCGGCATGATCTCCGGCCGAGATGACGTGAATGGGGATGTGGCGTGTTCTGACGTCGCGCTTGAGGCGGTCGAGCACCGAAAGGCCTGACTCATCCGGGAGGCCGACATCGAGGACGATTGCATTGGGCATGAATGCCTTGGCCAGTTCCAGCGCTTCCTCTGCTGTGGGTGCTACCAGAGCTCGAAAGCCCATGTCACGCGACAGGTCGCGCAGGATCCCAGCGAAGGTATCGTCATCCTCAATGACGAGCAGAATGCGCCTTTCGTCGGGCGGCACGCCGCGATCGTCCTCCAGCTTGTGAGGCGCCGGCGCCGGACGTGGCATATCTGTCAGGGAAGAGGCCGGCAAACTGGGCGTTGCGTTTTCGACCTCGCGGGAAGAGACCTTGGCAGGATCATAAACCACGGGGATCATAACCGTGAACGTACTCCCCCGCCCCTGCTGGCTCTTGAGATCTATCGAGCCGCCGAGGAGGCGTGCGAGTTGCCGGGAAATCGACAGGCCCAGACCCGTACCGCCGTATTTGCGGCTGATCGTACTGTCGGCCTGATGAAACGCCTCGAAGACGCGCCGTTGCTGCTCCTCGGCGATGCCGACGCCAGTGTCTGACACCGCGAAGGCTAACTGATCGTCGCCGGCCCTGCTTATTGTTAATTTCACGAGACCTGTTTCAGTGAATTTGAAGGCGTTCGACAGCAAATTCTTGAGGACTTGCTCGACCCGTTGAGGATCGGTCTCGATGGCCGGTGGAACGTTTGCCGAGATGTCGATCGTGAACCCTAGCTGCTTGTCGCCGGCAAGGGGCTGAAAGAGCTGTTTCAAGTTATCCGTCAGCCGCTCGATCGCGACCGCCTCGGGACGAATTTCTACATGTCCGGCTTCGATCTTGGACAAGTCGAGAATGTCGTTGATCAGGTTTAGCAGGTCATTGCCCGAGGACTGGATTGTCTGCGCGTATTTGATCTGTTCGGCAGTGAGGTTATCTTCCGGGTTGTCGGCAAGCAGCTTGGCCAGGATCAGCGACGAATTGAGCGGCGTGCGCAGTTCATGCGACATGTTTGCCAGAAAGTCCGACTTGTAGCGGCTGGCCTGTTCAAGTTCCCTCGCCTTGAGCTGCACGGAGGCGTTCACTTGCTCAAGATCGTCGCGTTGACTCTCCAGTTGCTGCGCCTGTTCCTCAAGTTGTGAGTTGGTCTGTTCCAGCTCGACCTGTTGTTGCTCGAGCCGAGATTGCGATTCCTTGAGAGCCCGACCCTGCTCTTCCAGCTCTTCATTGGAGACCCGCAACTCCTCGCTCTGCGTCTGCAGCTCCTCGGCCTGACGCTGCGTTTCCTCAAGCAGGTCCTGCAGGTCTTGCCGGTATTTGGCCGATCGGACTGCAATCGCCACTGCGCCGGCTGCCTCCTCCAGAAGAGCGACCACTCTGTCGTCGACAGGCTGCAGGAAGCCCAACTCCACGACCGAATTGACGGCTTCGTCGACACTTGCGGGAACGATTGCTAGGTGGCGTGGCGAATGCTGTCCAAGTGCCGAGCCAAACGTGAGATAGCCTTCGGGAATTTCGCCAACCACCATGATCTGACGATCCGCGGCCACCTGACCCAACAGGCTTTCGCGTTCCTTGAATTGTTCGAGGACGGTGGCGCCCTGAGGCACACCGTAAGTCGATGTGCGCCGATAAGCGTCGCCCTTGTCGACAAAAATCGCGCCGGCCACCGCGCCGACGTAACGTGCCAGAAACTCCAGAATGCTATTGCCGAGTTTCTCGATGGGCTGATCACCCATCGTTGCTGCAGCCAGCCCCACTTGCCCAGACTGGAGCCATTCCTCAGTCCGGCGCGCCAGTGTTGCCCTGCGCATCAAGAAGCCGATCGCAGCCGTCAACAAGATACCAAGCAAGCCAGACATCCAGCTCGTCGCAAGGGCGGTCTTCTGAGCATTTTCCATATCGGCAAGTCGCTGGATCCGAAGCCGCGCCTCCTCGCCTGCCATGGCCGAGAGCTGTGCCCGGACGGCATCCATGGCTTGCTTGCCGCGATCCGAGTTGACGATAGCCACAGCCGCGTCGAGCCCGTTGCCGCGGCGCAATTCGATCGTTTCCCTTAGTTCGGCAAGCTTGGCGTCCACATCTTGACGAAGCGCGGCGATCCGAGGCCGTTGTGCGGGGTTGTCCAATGTGAGTTGTTCTATCTCGTTGAGCTTCGGCGGAATCGCCCGGACAGCCGCGTTATAAGGCTCGAGATACCGTTCGTTGTTCGTGAGCAGAAATCCGCGTTGGCCTGTCTCCGCGTCTTGGGCGCTCGATAGCAGTTCGTCGAGGGCAACAATGACATCATGGGAATGGGTGATCGACAGGTTGCCGTCACGCAGCGCCTGCAGGTTGAGGTAGCCGATGGCGCCGCTGATCAGGAAGAACACGAGTGCGGCCATAAGCCCGAGGGCAACGGGTGGGTCTAGGCCAAGGGTTGTCTTGGAGAAATCGGTCGAGCGGCTGGTTATCATTCACTTCTCGCTAAGACGGTGTCGCCGCATTTTTCAGTAGAGACCGGTTCCCTGTGCTGCTGCTACGATAGAAATGCATCAGCGGCACTCTTTTGAACAACTCGAACCCAGCGTCACCTCTGCTGACGCCGTGTTGGAATGCATGCTTCGATTTTATTATCCGCTGCCCGGGAGAACGGCGATTACTTGGGGAGCAAGCTTCTGGCGGATCATTGTGACGACCGTTTCAGGTAGATAAGGTTTGGTCAAAAATGGCATGGCATCGGGCAGCTCACCGTTTTCCGGCGGCTGCTGGCCGGAGGTCACGATGACAAATACACTGGGCCACGCCCCCGCGATATGCCGAGCCAGCCCGATGCCATCCAGTGAGCCTGGCGTTTGGATATCTGTGAAGACAGCGAAGATGTCGGGACGAGCGCCAAGCACCTCTATGGCTTCGGCGGAGTTGCTCGCCTTGTAAGCCATAAAACCGCCTTCCGTGAGAAAGTCGACGGCAAAAATCCGCAATAAGGGCTCGTCATCGACGACGAGAACTGCAATGTTTGGCTGGCCCACCGGTATCCCCCAAAGCGCACCAGAACGCGCGAACGCCCAATTCGTTCCACAGGCAGGACAGAAATTACATAGCCGGCGAGGCGACGGTATTCCTGATATCTGCGCTGGTCTCGCAGGATCACGTCTATTTGGGGAGGCTGTCAGTTGCGCAATGCGTGATCTGAGGCGAATTCTGAATCAGATGTTTTGCAGTCGGAAAGCAAACCTCAGCACTCCCTATCGATCTGCATTTCAATCCGTTTTGTGGCGCCAAGCTGACTATCTTCCTCTGGGCGCTTTGGCATCATGTAATGTTTGGCGACTGACGGCGCCCGAAGAAAATCGCTAATCAGCCGACTCTTGAGACGAGCGGCGAGTCGTAATCGCGATGGCATGACCGAGTTGGAATGTTGCCTGCGGCTGCTTGACGAGCGCTCCCGAAAATTCGAGCAACGGAAACTTCCCAGCCTCGCCATAGAGCTTGCATCGGTGGCTGCGGAGATGGCGAGCGGGTGACGCTCCTTTGCAGCCGATAAGGCGTCGATGCGGGAAGCCAAAATCGATTTGAATTTGGAACAAACGCACCACGCTTCGGTTTGGCCCAAAGCACAATCCGGTGCGTCGGAGAAAGTCCACTATGCAAGCTCATCTGCTATCGGCCGCGTTTTGCACGGCCCTCGGACTTGGCTTTGCCCATCCCGCACTCGGTGCCGAAAAGGCGCAGGATTTTGGCAACAAGGCCGCAGGTGGGATTTTTGAGCTGGAGTCCAGCAACATCCAACATCATCCAGGGCAAGGCGAAGTATCAAGCGGTCAATGATTTCGCCCAAAGAATGATAACCGATCATCGCGCTGCCAATGCCAAGCTCCAGTCGATCGCCGCCGAGCAAAAACTTCAGGTTGCGGGGACACGGACGCCAAGCACAACAGCGAGCTCAAGACATTGAAATCGAAGATTGGGTCGGTTGATCAAACCTACATCAAGATACAGCAAGACGCGCATTCCGACGCCGTGAAGCTGTTGCAGAATTATGCATCCGACGGCGACAACACAGATCTCAAATCATTTGCTCAGCAGACGTTGGCGACGCTGAAAATGCACCAAGAGATGGTTGAGAATATAGCCTCCGGTGCAAGTGACACTTCGCCAACGACCACAACAGAACCTGCGGCGGCGAGCACAGATCAGTCGAATAGATCCGCCCCGGTGCCTGGGGCAAACAGCTGCACGCAAGCGCAGGCCAAAACGCGGATTGAGGATACCGGCTACTCGAACGTCAGCGCATTGACAAGGGACGATAAAGGCATCTGGCGCGGTAGCGCGGAGAAAGACTGAAGACAAGTCGGCGTAGCGCTGGACTTCCAAGGCAACGGTGTTGCCGGCGCCCAATAACCGAACCCGAAAAATGGAGAAAAAAATGACGACTGTCACCGGACTGTTCGATGACTATCAGGACGCCTCCGACGCCGTGGGGAAGCTGAAAGCGATTGGGGTTCCGCAAAACAACATCAGCGGTCTGAGAAGAACGGCTGCGCAACCCTAAGGTCAGGTCGAGCGCTTGGAGCGAATCTTCGAACAGGTTGGCACGCCTGCCCACGGGAGCAAGCCCCGCCAGGCGATCGATGGCATTCTAAAGGAGGGCGGGAGTTTGTCGAAGACCGGGTTTTGGCCGATTACCCTGGTGGCAGAAACCGCGAACCCAGACGGCGTTCTCAACGCGACAAGAAAAACCTGCACCGCTCATTCCGGAGGAACCATCAACCGCTTTTCCGGTTTGGCCAATTCGTCAGGAGGACGTTGATGCTTCACGCATGGCTCGATTTAGGGATAGCGGCTCTTGAAGTTCAGCAAGTTGTGTGGTTGCGCATGTTACGAATGGCGAAAGGAGGCAAGCTGGCCGAACGTGAGGCGCAGCGAATGATCTTTGAAAAGATTGAGGCCGCGGCCGAGGCAGGAGCAATGATCGCCGCGGGAGCAACCGCAGGCATGGTGACGGCTGCCTACCGGAAGAAAGTCAGGGCCAACCGTAAAAGGCTATCAGACTGAATGGCACTGCAAGTCTTCCCTCTTGGAGCATGCGCACGGCATGCCGTTGCCAGGAGGCATGGGGGGTGCCGCTGCAAGGCAGCGCCTCCGTCGTTTCTCGCTAAGGCTTCAATGTCGTGCATGTTCCGTGCTGGATGGCCAGGCCGCGAAGGAACGCGTCGAGCAGTTGTCGGCTCCCGCCGCACCAAGCCGTCGGCAGCAACATCGACGCGCATTCCCGACGATCGCCTTAGCCAAGAGCAGGAACAATCGCGCAGTTCCGCAACAGCGGAGCGGATCGACCATTTCGAGACCGTGCGCCCGCCGGTGGAAGCACTTAAGGCCACGGCCGCGAAACGTCCGGCACTGGCGGTCCTGGACATTCTGCATCCGGGAGCCATGGATGGCATTGAAAGTCCTGTGCAGCTCTATCGGATTCTATAGTCTTCGACAGCGCATTTAGACGCCGCCATCCGGTCAAGTATTGAACCGCCCGTCTGGTCCTTGTTGATTTCAGACGACAGACCAGATGGCCTGCCGCGGGTAAGCGATCCAGTACGCCGCGGGGACAAACGTTCTCCCGGGAACCGAAGCGCCTCGGGCTCGTTCATAGTCACCCAACCTATCTTAGCAGGCACTCATAATCCGTCGGAACGTATTGAAAGAATCGAACCTTCGTCCGTGGCTTCTCGGCGAGGGCGTGGAGGAGTAGCAGTTGAGTGACGTCAGCTCGGAAGTTTCCCGCGAACAGAGCAATATCATCGCTAAAGGGCCGTTTCAGCGGCTTCTACGAACCATTGGTCCAGGCTTTATAACCGGCGCTTCGGACGACGATCCTTCCGGCATCGGCACCTACAGCCAAGCAGGAGCACAGCTTGGTTTCACCATCGGCTGGGTCATGGTCGCGGCCTTTCCGCTCATGGCGGCCATCCAGGAGATTGCAGCGCGCATCGGCCGCACGACCGGCAAGGGAATCTCTGGCAATCTGGTGCGCTACTATCCACCGCCCTTGCTCTATGTCATCGTTATCCTCCTGTTCAGCGCGAACATCATCAACATCGGCGCCGACCTCAGCGCCATGGCTGAGGCACTCAATCTGATTGCCGGCGGCCCCCGCTCGGTCTTTGTTGTCGCGTTTGGGCTGGTGAGCGTCGCGGCCATCGTTTTTCTCCACTACAGCCGTTACGTCACGATCCTCAAATGGGCCACGCTTAGCCTGTTCGCTTATGTCATCGCAATGTTTCTGGCAAAGGTATCGTGGGCGGATGCGATGAACGGCCTCCTAATTCCTCGCATTCAATGGAACGGCACCTTCTGGACAACGCTTCTGGCGATTCTCGGCACAACCATTTCTCCCTACCTATTCTTCTGGCAGGCCTCGCAGGAGGTCGAAGAAGAAAAACTCGACCCGGCGGCTAAGCCGCTCAAATGGGCACCGTGGCAGGCCTCCGAGGCTTTCCAGCGCATACGTGCCGACACCCTGATCGGTATGGCCATCTCCAACCTGATCGGCGTTGCAATTATCATTACTACTGCCGCCACGCTGCACAAAGCGGGTGTGACCGATATCGCCTCGTCGACTGATGCCGCCAAGGCGCTGGAACCGGTGGCGGGTAAGTTCGCCTTCATTGTCTTCGCCGCCGGCATTATTGGAACAGGGCTCCTTGCGGTGCCCGTACTTGCAGGATCGGCCGCTTTCGCGGTCGGAGAGGCCCTGAAATGGAAAGTCGGGCTGGCACGCAAGCCGAAGGAGGCTGCCGCCTTCTACGCCACCCTTGCGGCGGCAACCGCTCTCGGTACCGGCATCATGTTTACGCCCATAGACCCCATCCAGGCGCTTTATTGGAGCGCGGTGATCAATGGCGTCTGCGCCGTTCCAGTCATGGTTGTCATGATGTTGATGGCGGGGCGGGCGGATATCATGGGTGACTTTCCGGTCCAGGGTTGGCTGCGCGTGCTAGGCTGGCTCTCGACTGGCGCCATGGGTCTTGCGACGCTCGGCCTTGCTCTTCAATGGCTGATGTAAGTTTGTCGAGTGCTCAATGTGCTGGCCGGGCCCGGCCTGTGCGCGGCGTCAGCCAATCCTCGCTCGTTGATCAACGCGGTCACCTAGCAATCGGCCCGATGAACTGCGCGATGGCGACAACGGCCAGCAGCAGCGAAGGACGAAGGCAAGGTCAAAACTGCGGCAGCCAAGAAGCAAGAAGGTTGTTCTGATCTGTCTGCCGGAGACGCGGAGATGGGCGCCGACGACAGGCTACGAGCGCAAACATCTGCATTCAAACAACAAAAAGGCGCATTCGTCGAGCTCAGCGCGAAGCCGCTTCGGTTGCCCACCGAGCGACACGCCATCAAAGCACCGCGACCTGTACTGACATGGTACGTCACGCGCCAGGCAGTCACAAGCGAGCTGACGGCTTTATAGTGGGTGACAAAATGGTGCGGAACGGCCCCTTAAGATCCCGCTTACCTCTTTTGTTATGGAAGCTGATCCAAAATTTGTACACCGATCGCTTATCAACAAAGCGGGGGTTGCATGAAAAAGGCTTACGAGAAGCCAGAATTGAAGAAGCGCGATAGGCTGAGCGCAGTCACTGCGGTTCCACCGTCTTCAATTCTTGTGGATTGATCCCGGGCGCCGTTAAAAAGAGCTTCGCCCCTCCGGCTTCGCGGCCGGGCGGGCTTCTTGCTGATCATAGGTTTGAAATACCGAGACTGCACTCTCGGTGGATTTGATTGACTATTCGCTCACATTATTAGCACAGGCTGATATTCAAGACATATGGTGCCACATACAAGGATCCTGAGCCCGGCGACTGGCCAGGTCCGGTGCTTTTGGCGGCGCCATGCCGGTTTCATCCTGAGGAACAGAGCGGCGTAATCGGCCCTATCGGCGCCTTCGATATGCTGCTCTGGCGCCGCCAGTCTGAACGCCTCGCGCAGGTCCTCAAGGTCTAGGACCGATATCCGCTTGTCGTCTTCCATGCGGGGTCGGACGCGCATGCCGCACAAATGTTCCGCGAGACAAACGCAACCCATCTGCCCGGTCGGCGATGCAATTCTCACGGACGATAAACCACAAGCGAAAAACGCATCGCGTGCGTTCGCGTCTACCTCACTTTGACATAAAAATCCGCCGCCGGCCTGGAGTGCCGGCGACGGATCGGCAAATGGCTACACCCCTGAAGGATCGACCACCCGCCATATGGTCAATACATGCAGCGAGGGGCGGTTCCATCCATTGCGGCGTCTGGCCGTCACGTTCGGCATCGTTGCCCGGGGGGCGCATGCGCTGAGGTTTCCAGGCAGCGGGCGGGCTTGTTGCGTCCTCGACAAGCAGGTGCTTCTTGCGCCGAAGGCGACAAAGATGCCGCATGCTGTTTTAGCGTCGATCTCGTTAGCCTGGCCCGCCCTACAGGCCCGGATCGCAGTCCGCTGATGGAACGGCGTCACTGGCCATTTTGCTTGATCGTCCCCCACCTTTACGGTGACAGGCGGCGGCGCGCTCCAGGTTGGAAAACGCCGTTCCGTGAATCTCCGAAAAAGGTCCCCAACTGCTTAACGTGCGAAAGTGAAAATTCTAAGCAGCGCGGCCCCATTGAATCCTGGCGTTGGGCAGCGGGAACATTTTAGGGATGCCCAATGTTCGACTTGTTATGGATATACGAGACCCCCTCTCAACAGCACAATCAAGGGCCGCACGAATTCGTTCAATTGAACTGGTCGCGAGTGCGACTCGCCGCCAAGCCCATCTCAGTGAAGTGGCGATCAGCGACTTTGAGGGGTCAGAACAAGAGCAGTGCGAAATCGTACGCTAACGGGGAACGGAGCGTGAACTATGCCGTGGTGCGGAAACCGGCGCATACGATCCCTGTGGACTGCCATCGCATCGGGCCAGATTTGATTTCTTCGTGCGCCCGACTCGACAAAGCTCTCGGCCCATAGGTCGTGCACGGAGTCGGCGATGGGTAAACGGAAGCTTCTCAAGGCTCGAGAACGACTGAAGCTCTTGGATGTGCCGGCTGACGAGGACAGCCTAATCCGACACTATTCGTTGTCGCCGGCCGATCGGCTTGAAGTTGGACTGCGAAGGCGAGAGCACAATCAGCTTGGCTTTGCCGTTCAGCTCTGTCTGATGCGATGTCCAGGCAGAGTGCTAGGGCCCGACGAAACTCCGCCCCGCGCAATGCTAAAGTACGTTGCTGAACAGATCGGCGTCGACCCGGGTACCTTTGCCCTATATGCGCGCCGTGAAGAAACCCGCCGCGACCACACGGCGCGCTTGATGGTGTATCTGGGTACGAGAAGCGCGTCAGCGCAAGACCGTCGGGCTGCTCTATTGGCTGCGATTCAAACGGCCACGATGTCGGACGACGGTGCTGCGATAGCCAGTTCCATTGTCGCGACGTTTCGTGAACGTGGGTCTCTTCTGCCCGCCATGGACACGATCGAACGCATTGGTCTTGCCGCCCGCGCCATTGCTCGTCGACGGGCTGAAAGGGCGCTGATCGAAGAAATTTCGGTCGATACGCTTCAATCATTGGATAGGCTGTTGGAGGTTGATCTAGCGATCGGCCAAACCCGCTTTCATTGGCTGCGCTCGGCGCCAGAAGCGCCAGGTGCGTCCAATCTGGTCGGGCTGACAGAACGCATTGCCTTCCTGCGCAAGCTGGAAATCGATCCGAAATTGCAGGCGCGAATATCATCTGGACGGTGGGACCAGATGATCCGTGAGGGTAACGCCACGCCGGCATGGCTGGCCAACGATTTCAATGCGAGCCGCCGGCACGCTTTGATCGTGGCGCAGGTCATCAAGCTCGGCCAGAAACTCACCGACGATGCAGTGTCGATGTTTATCAAGTTGATGGGTCGGCTGTTCTCGCAAGCCAACAACTGTAAGAAGCGGCGACACATGGACTGCAGGCCAAATACCGCAAAAGCGCTGCGCATGTTCCTCGACACCATCACAGCCCTGCAGTCCGCGAACGACTATGGCCGGAACGCACTGGAGGTTCTCGATCGGGAAGTTGGATGGCACCGGCTGCTGCGGATCAAGCCTGAGCTTGAGTCGATGGTCGAAGACAACGAGGCGTCGTCCTTGGCCCTGGCAGGCGAGCAATATGCGACCGTAAGCAAATATGCGGGAGCGTTTCTGCAGGCGTTCTCATTCCAGTCCGCGCGGCGGCACGATCCGCTTCTTGCGGCAATTTCGCTGCTGAAACGGCTCTATGCCGAGAAGCGGCGGACACTTCCGGAACGCGTCCCGGTCACCCACCTCAGCCAAGCGGATCGAAGGCTCATCTTCGGCCAGGGGAGGCCTGATCGCTGTCTCTACGAGATTGCGACGCTCGCGGCTTTGCGAGACCGGCTTCGATCTGCCGACATTTGGGTCGACGGCAGCCGATCCTTCCGGCCGATCGACGAGCATCTGATGCCGCGGTCGGCATTCACCACAATGAAGGAAGAGGATCGGCTCGGATTGGGCGTCCAAGGGGACGGCGCGCAGTGGCTTGCCGAAGCGCGTCAGATGCTCGACTTCAATCTGAAGCGCCTGGCCCACAGAGCAAGGTCCGGGAAGCTTGAAGGTGTTCGTCTTGAAACCGGTACCTTGATCGTCACGCCGACCGCTGGCGAAGTTCCTGCCGCCGTCGAGGACCTGAATGCCGAGATCAGCGATATGTATCCGATGGTCGAGGTGCCGGACCTCTTAAGGGAAGTGCACGAATGGACCGGCTTCGCCGATCACTTCACGCATGTTCGCACAGGTGACAGCCCCAGGAACGTCTCGGCCATGCTGGCCGGCGTGCTGGCCGATGCGACCAATCTCGGTCCGAAACGGATGGCGAGCGCATCCAAGGGCATTAGCGCTCACCAGATCGGCTGGATGCGCACGTTCCACGCCCGGTCGGAGACCTATCGCGCGGCGCAAGCATGCATCACCGATGCGCACACTCGTCACCCGCATGCCCGACTTTGGGGTAATGGAACGACCGCGTCATCCGACGGGCAGTTCTTTCGCGCGAGCGACCGAGCCGCAAAACGCGGAGATATCAATCTACATTACGGCAGTGAGCCGGGATCCAAGTTCTACAGCCACCTGTCAGACCAGTATGGCTACTTCAGCATTCTGCCCATCAGTCCGACCGAAAGCGAGGCGGCCTATGTGCTCGACGGTCTGTTCGATCAGGACACGGTCCTCGACATCCAGGAACACTTCACCGATACGGGCGGTGCAAGCGACCATGTCTTCGGGCTGTTCGCTCTGATCGGCAAGCGCTTTGCCCCTCGGCTGCGCAACCTCAAGGACCGGAAATTCCACACATTCGAGAAAGGTGATGCCTACCCGGCGCTGTCGAACCACATTGGCGCGCCGATTAACGCCACCCTGATTCTCGACCATTGGGACGATCTGCTTCATCTGGCGGCGTCGATCACGACTCGATCAGTGGTGCCGTCTACGATCCTGAAGAAGCTGTCAGCATCACCGAAGGAAAGCCAGCTCGCAAGGGCGCTACGGGAACTTGGCCGGATCGAGCGATCGCTGTTCATGATCGAATGGTACTCAAGTCCAGCGTTACGCCGGCGCTGCCAGGCCGGCCTCAATAAGGGAGAGGCGGCACATAAGCTGAAGCGCGCCGTCTTCTTCCACGAGCGCGGTGAGATCCGGGACCGATCGTTCGAAAGTCAGGCCTTCCGCGCCTCCGGCCTCAACCTCGTCGTTAGTGCGATCGTGCACTGGAACACGGTCTATATCGAACGGGCCGTCACCCCCTTACGCAACGCGCGTCGCGAGATTCCGGATCATCTGCTCAAGCACATTTCGCCGCTGAGCTGGGAGCACATCAATCTGACAGGCATCTACACCTGGGATAGCGAGCAGCATCTGCCGGGAGGTTTTCGGTCGCTTCGCCTTCCAGCTGGGATGCGGCGGGCTGCCTAGAGTTCCCGCTTCGTTCGCCCTTAACGTACGATTTCGCACTGCTCTTGTTCTGATCCCAACTCGATCCCGATGCGCCTGGCTCCGGCCGTTAGTTGCCGTACCGCGCGGTAGAAGTTGTCGCGGCGCCAGTCTGTATAGGTGATGTTGTCGCCAAAGCCGCGGCGCCAGGGCTGGCCACCGTCGATGCCGGCGGACATGGTCGTCGCCTTATCGTGGTCGATTACCAATGCCGTATTTGCGGCCAAAATAGCAGTAGAGCTAGCCCGAATAGTAGCTGATGCAGTGGTAAGACGTGAACAGCGCAGTATCGACATTGTTCTCAGACAACCAGCCACGCAAATCGTTCCGGCGGCGGTTCATTTCGGCATCTGAAAACGGTGAATATGCCTTTTCACCATTGTGCCACTTCATCACATGCAGCATGTCATCTGTCATTTTATTCTCCGTTTGGATTGCCTTGTGAGGATCACATCAAATATCGGTCGCAGTGACTTCGCCCTGTCGGCGCACAAAGGTCATGAGGCGCGCGAGCTTGGCCGGATCGAAGTTGTGGAAGTCGCCGGAGCGGTTGATTCCGGTTCCGACGATGAAACAGTCGATCATCGGCGCGAAAAGATGCGCGTTCTCCGGCGTGAGGCCGGATGCGAGCGCCAATGTGGCCTCGCCGACGCCACGGCGGAACGTTGCAACCTTGCTCAGCTCCGGCGCGTGCCCGGTCGCTGTGCCGGAGGTTGTGACGACATCCATCCAGGAGGTGGCAATTCTGGCCGAAACCTCATAGTGCTTTGGCGCGACCTCCCGCTGCTTCTTGAAGCAGGTGCCCCCGAAATAAAGCCCATCCCACTCCGATTCGCGGCGCGCATTCGCGATGCTCGCCGCCTCTTTCTGGTCGTCAACGGAGCTTGTCTCATCAATACGGGCGTCATCCGCCCAGTAAGCATCGACGCGAATTCCGTCACGCTGAAGATCACCCAGGATAGGAAAGGCATCCTTGCCGGTGACCGCGAGGAAATTGGCTCCGATCCAGTATGTCGGGAATTGCCGACGCATGGCGCGGATGACCGGAAGGAACGCCTCGACTGTGATGTCGTGGTTGATCAGCAGCACGCCGGGGGCGCCCTCGTGCAGCGCGATCCTGACGTTTCGCTCTGCCTGCGCATGATCGAGAACGTGCACGACGGGAAGTACGACAGGGCCTGGCGATTTGAAAAGCCTGTGAAATTCTAACCGGTTCATTTCTATATCCGTTCCTCCTGAATTTTCTAAAGACGAGTCTCGCCGCGCCGCCGAATGTGTCGGCGGCTAAAGCAATCGCTTTCCGTTCAACGCTCGCTAGGCGGCTACGACCTGGGGGGCCTGGACCGTCCACCCGAATTCAATCCGGTCGGCCGGTCCCGGAGGCCTGGCGTCGCCGAAAAAGTTCTGTTTGATGGTGAAGTTCGGATTTCCGGGGAGATCGAGCCGCAACCGCGTATGATCGCCCAGAAAGATAGCGTCAGCGACCTCGACGACATATTTGTTTTCGCAGTTCGCCGCCGCAGGCCCTACCATCACCCGCTCAGGCCGCAAGTAGACGAAAACCGCGTCGCCTATTTCAAGCCCTGGCTGCGGCCGGGTACGGATCATGAGCCCGGTGTCGGCCTTGACGGTGCAACCGTCGTTTGCCGAAGCCACGATCGTTCCAGCCAGACGGTTGTTCTCGCCGACGAATTCAGCCACGAATGCGCTCTTCGGCTGGTCGTAGATCTCTCGTGGCGGAGCGCATTGCAGGAGCCTGCCATCGTTGAAGACAGCCACACGGTCGGACATCGTCATCGCTTCGGCTTGGTCATGGGTGACATAGACCATGGTGACTCCGGTTTCCCGGTGCAATTGCTTTAATTCGAGTTGCATGCTCTCGCGAAGTTGACGATCAAGGGCGCCCAGCGGCTCATCGAGAAGAACGATGCTCGGCTCGAAGACCAGCGCGCGAGCGAGGGCGACACGCTGCTGCTGCCCGCCGGACAATTCGGTGGGACGGCGTTGAGCGAGCGCATGGAGTTTGACCATTTCGAGCCCGCGCTGGACCCGCCGTGCTATCTCGGGCTTCGGTATTCGCCGTGCCTTGAGCGGGTAGGCCAGGTTCTCGGCAATCGTCATGTGCGGAAATAGCGCATAGTTCTGGAATACGACGCCGATGTTTCGCCGATGCGGCGGTATGCCTTCAATGGGCCGGTCATTGAGGAAGATGTGTCCGCTGCTCGGCGATTGCAGGCCGGCGAGCATCATCAAGGTGGTTGTCTTACCCGATCCGGACGGTCCCAGAAGCGATAAGAATTCGCCGCGGTGGATGTCGAGGTCGAGATCCTTCACCACGGTAAGGCCGCCGTAGGATTTCGATACGTTTTCGTAACGGCTGATGATGTTGTCAGTCATCTCGATCACCTGCAGCCATGTGCGGCACCATTTGGTCGGCGCGCGGACGCAGGATCAGCCGGCCAAGCAACTCCACCCATCCGCCTCGACCCTCGCTGTCCTCGGCCTTGCGTCGCTGGGCTATATAGAAATACGAAGCCTCGCCCTTCAGGCCGAACGCCGCTGCGTGCCATACGCCTGCATTCATCGCGAGCGCGCTGCCGGGCTTGACGACAAAGGCCCGCGCGGTTCGGCCGTCGGGCCGCTCGATGCCGGAGGCGTCCTGGACGCCGCGCGCGACGCACTGCACAATTTCGCCGCTGACCGGGATGATGAGTTCGGTTCCCGGTTCGCGCTCCATCTCTGTTATGTCGGGCATCGAGTCCCCTGCTTGGACAAAGCCGACCCATTGCCGACCCTGGCTCAGTTCCGCGCAGCCTTCCCAGCATTTCCACCACCCGCCGTCGCTGGTCGGATGGGTCGCACCGAAGAGGAGTGCCTTGCCGAACCCCTGGGCGGCTTCGGCGGACAAGGGCTCGACCCTTATCTCTTCAATATCTCGGGTCGCGCTCATTGCATTTGGCTCCGGGGCTTGAACGCAAGGCCGGCCACGATCACGACGTTGCAGTAGGGAATACACTCGCCCGTGCGGATGATCCCCTTCACCGACTTCGCATGCTCCTTGAAAGTGACATGCGGCTCATGGTCGACGACGACCTTCTCGCCCTGCGCGCGTTCGGTCGCCGCTATGATGCTTTGCACCTCGGCGTGAACCTCGGGGCCGTGGTTTTGCATTTCGGAATCGATGATGACGCGCTCGATCGCGAGTTCTTCGGCGATGACGGAAAACACCTCGGTCAGCCGGGGGATGCCGTGGGTGAGGCAGATATCGTAGCGAAGGTCCTTCGGGATCGGCCATCCCGCATCGACGATCATGATCTTGTCCGAATGCCCGAGATCCCCGATCAAGGCAGTGAGGGAACCGTTGAGCAATGTGCCTTTACGCATTTGGTTCTTTCCGTTTCCGGCGCGCGTGATGCGCGCGTCTGTCAGGCTTTCCTGGTGTTTTGTGCATACGCATCGCTGCGCCGGCGCATTACCTCGCTCAGGATGAGGATCACGACCGCAAAAAAAACGAGCATCGTCGCGACGGCGAGAATCGCCGGGCTGAGGTGTTCGCGCAGGCCGATCAACATCTGGATCGGGACCGTTTTCTGCTTGTAGGCGCCGATGAACTGGATCACGACGACCTCGTCGAGCGACGTTGCGAAAGAAAAAATCGCCCCGGCGATCACGGCAGGCCGGATCAGCGGCAGCGTGACCTTTCTGAAGGTAAGCAATGGTCCTGCGCCAAGCGTCGACGATGCCGCCACCAAATCCCAGTCGAACCGTTCCAGGCTGGCCCTGATGGTAATGACGGCGACCGGCGCGGCCAGGACGGTATGCGCGATGATGACGCCGGTATACGTCCCGATCAGCTTGAGATCGGAAAACGCCGCATAGATGCCGCCTGCCGTCACGACGATCGGAACGATCTGAGGCATCAGGATCAGCGCCGTCCAAAGGCCCTTCATCGGAGTTCCCGCCCGCGACAGGCCTAGGGCTGCCAAGGTTCCGAACAACGTAGATAGCAGGGCTGCTGACACGCCAATAAACAGGCTGTTCTTCAACGCGAGGATCCAGTCGCGATCGTGGATCACTTCGAGATACCACTTCGTCGAATAGGCGGACGGATCGAGGGCTACCATCTCCGGCGTGTAGACCATGTACTGACCGGAGGTGAACGACAAAGGGATAATGACCAGGAGCGGCAAGGCCAGAAAAGCCAGTCCGAGCATGACCCAGATCTTGATGAGATGCCTCACGATAGCCTCGCTATGCTTTTCGCGCCGGCTTCGGCCTCACGGCGCGAAGCAGCAGGGCGGCTGCGGCTATGACCAGAAGCAGCATCGTGGAGAGCGCGCCTGCCAGCCCCCAGTTGAGCGACTGGGAGAAGTTGTATGCGATCAGGTTTCCGATAAGGCTTCCGCTCGGCCCGCCTACCAGTTCCGGCGTCAGGTAGAAGCCGAAGGACAGAACAAAGATCAGAATGCCCCCGGCAAGCACGCCGGGAAGTGTCTGCGGCAGATAGACCGAGAAAAAGGCACGCAAAGGGCTGGCGCCAAGCGTCAGAGCCGCACTGAACAGCGATGGCTGCACGCGATTCATGACCGCATAGGTCGGCAGCACCGCGTAGGGCAACAAGACGTACGACATGACGAGCACCGTCGCGAACAGGTTGTTTAGCAGTTGAGGACGGCTCGCGGCATCGACGAGTCCGCTTCCGACAAGGATGCTGTTGATGACGCCGTTCGATTCCAGCAACACCTGCCAGCTGGCAATGCGGGCAAGAAGGGGCGTCCAGAAGGGCAGAAGAACCAGGCCCATAGCGCAGGTGAAGACGGCGCCGCGAGCCTTCGAAAGATAATATGCGATCGGGTAGCCGACGAGTGTGCAGACGCTGACCACGAAAAGGGCCACGAAGATCGTCCGCGACCAGAGGCGCAGATATATGCGCTGTCCTTCCGGCTTCGCCTCGATGGAAAATGCCGAGGAAGGATCGGACGTCCTCATGTCCAGCGCGTTGAGATAGTATTCCGGAATCACAGAATGGGTTGCTAGGCTTATCGCGCGCCACGTCTTGGGCTCTCCCCAGCGTTTGTCGAAGGTGATGAAACCGACCCGGTTAGGTTCGATCTTACCGAGTTGAGCGGTGGTTTTGCGAACCAGGCTGTTCATGCCGCCTTCGAAAAAATTCAATCTTGCGGCAAGCTTCGCGACACCTTCCGGATCGCGGGCAAGATCCTGCCCGAACGCGGCAAACACCGCATCGTCAGGAACCGGCCCAGCCGGATGGTTCTTCATTGCCTGTGCCGTCCGGGACAGCGCCCCGGCGACATTGATGTTGTCCACGCTGAGGAAAGCGAACCGCAGCAGTGGCAATACCAGGAAGAGGATGACCAGCAGAACGAGTGGCGCGATCAGGCAGAGACCGACGGCCGACGAGGGCTTAGGGCGCCACGACACCGTTCTCACTGGGGCTCGCGAGAGGGATGTTTCGGCCATTGTCCAGGCTTCTCCCAGAGGGGGTCTGCTGAAGCATCGGACGCGTCCGATGCTTCAGCAGGGCGTTGCAAGGCGATCAGAGGCCGGCTTTCCAAGCGGTCCAACGCTCGGTGACTTCGTCCTGATGATTTTGCCAGTAGTCGACGCCCATCTCGATGTAGTTCTTCATGTTATCGGGAGCAGTCGAAAGATAAGGCCCAACGGCCGTCTTGCCGTCCTCCGACCAGGGCTCGTTCGCCAGAATCTTGTCGACCGCCGACTTGCGCCACGGAGCATAGGGAATGTAGCGAGCGGTTTCAGCGATATGGTCTGTCGAGGTGGCAAACTTCAGGAATGCCTTCGCTGCGTCGAGATGAGGGGTGCCCTTTACGACTGCGAAGTTCTGGAAGTCCATGATCTGGCCGTCCCACACCTGCTTGATTGGAGCATTTTCCTTCACGACCGCGTTGAAGAACCGACCGCTCCAGCCAGTGGACATGACTACTTCGCCCTTGGCCAACAACTCCGGCGGTTCTGCGCCGCCGGTCCAGAACACCAGCCCGCCATTCGGGTCGTCATGCAGAGCCTTCAGCTTGGCAAGCGCGCGATCGACGCCGGCTTCGCCAGACTTCTCGAGATATTGATAAACTTCCCTCGGAGCGACGCCGTCAGCCATCAGCGCCAATTCGATCGCCTGGGTAGGGCTGCTCCAGATGCCACGCTTGCCAGGGAACCGCTTGGTGTCGAAATAGTCCGCCACCGTGGCCGGCTGCTCTCCAGAAAATACCTTGTCGTTATACGCGAAATCCCACGAATACAGCACCGTGCCCACCGAGCAGTCATTGGTGCGCTTGACCTGGTAATCGTCCACAGTGGCGCCATTCGGCGCCGGCTCGGTAATCTCCTTGAGATCGATCTTTTCGAAGATGCCTTCAGCGCAGCCCGTATTTGCCTCCGCGCTGTTCACGTCGACCACGTCCCAGGTGACATTGCCGGATTCCACCTGCGTGCGGATTTCTCCGAGGCCACCCGAATATACGTTCCAGTTGATCTTGTTGCCGAGCTTCTCGTAGGCTTTGCCGTAGCCGAGTTCCTGGCTGCGTTGGTAGGAACCGCCGGTCGAAGTGACATTTACCTCCGTGGCCTGCGCGAGGCAGGTGGCGGCGATGAGAACGGTTACGGCCGTGCCGGCCAGCAGCATGGGATTTTTTTTCATGCGATTCCCCTTTTTCAACTCTCTTGGCTGTGCTGCCTTTGGCTAGACCGGAAGCGCAGAGGCAGCATCTGCCTGCTTCAGGTTCCTCAGAAAATCCTCGACTGCTTGGACACTGGCGCGGCCGCCGCGCGGGCCGATCAGTGTTGTCGAACGAGCGGCGGCAAGGTTTGCGAACCGGGCCGACTGCTCTATTGAGTGGCCACAAGCGCGGCCGAAAAGATATGTTGAATTGAACGTATCGCCCGCGCCTAGCGGATCAATGGCCGGGACGCGAAGGCCCACAATCCTCGTCTTTCCGGCCCGCGAGGCGACCTCGCATCCGTCCTTGCCGAGGGTCGTGATGACTTCGCCGTCTGTTGCGGCCAAAAGCTCAGCAATCGCCGCTTCACTTGTCTTCGCACCTCGAAACTTGCCGACACTTTCATCATTGAAGGAAAGAAAATCAGCGGATGAGAAGGCCCACCAATCTTCATCCGCTGAGCGAAACGACTCCGCCTCAACATCAATAAAGAGCTTAGCACCCCTGCCCCGCGCCTCCGCTATGACGTCTTCGATATCGGCAATGCGTGTCAGATGAGCAATCGTAGAGTAGATGAACTTCGCGTCAGTGAAGATAGCGCGTTCCTGCGCCGTCAGTTCAAAGGTATAGCCCGGATCTACGATGACCAGCGTCTTCTCGTTTGCGTTGACTTCGCTCAAGAAGTTGTAGGCATAGGAATTCTTAAACTCGGACGAGCGACGCATGTATCGCGTGTCAACCCCGGCTTCCGCCAATTCATCCAGGATCGGATCGGCGTCTTCGTTGTCCTCCAGGGGGCCCATCAACACGGGCGGACGACCGTAACCCGCAAAGATCGTGGCGGCGTTTGGGATCATTCCGCCATATACGCGTCCGACGGGCTGAGCATTGATCTTCTGCCCTTCAGCAGGCCAATAGGCGCAACGGAGATAGTGATCGACTGCGTGGCTCCCGAAAAACACCACCGTGCCGTCGCTGGTAACCGCCTTGGACATCCGTTCCTCGTTTGACAATTGGTGGGGCCGACCATACGGCAGCGGTGTCACCCTCGTCATTTCCGCCTCCACCATTTGCTGAAATGGAGGCGCCAACAAGCGCGAAGACCTTACGCTTACCGTAAGCTGGGCTTACGGCACGAAAATACCATGTCCGTGTGGTTAGGCGCCGGCATCCGCTATAGTCGTTTCCTTGCCTGCCTCGGCTGGACGGATATGGCATCAGCCCGATATGACAATTCGAGGGTGGGGTTAGGTCAGGTTACTGGAACTTCTCGGCTAGGAGTTGAAATGTCGCTCACGCATTTCTCGCTTACGGCGTTGCGAACGTTCGAGGTCGCATCCCGTTATTTGAGTTTCACCAAGGCAGCGGACGAGCTTTTTCTGACGCGTTCCGCAGTGAGCCAGCAGATCAGCCAACTCGAGAGTCAGCTCGGCGTGCGGTTGTTCCACCGCATGAACAGCAAGCTGGTGTTGTCGCGCGAGGGCGAGGCTCTCGCCGGCGCCGTGCGCAAATCCCTGCTGAACATCGAAGGGGCGCTGGACAGCCTTAGTTCCAGTGATATTTCCGGCAGGCTAGTCATAGGATCGCTGCCTTCCTTCGGCGCCAAATGGCTCGCACCTCGTCTCAGACAGTTTGTCGACCTCCATCCCAACATAGAGGTCCGACTCCTGTCGTATGTGAGTTTGGATGACGTCATCGCCAACGGCGTCGATATCGCCATCAGCTTCGTGCGCGAACGCCAATCCGGCATTTGCCAAGAAATTCTGCTTCAGGACGAGATCTGGCCGATTTGCACGCCGTCGATCCTGCGCCAGAGTGATCCAATCGAGACGAGCGAGAGCCTTTCGACCTATCCGATCCTTCATACGACGCTTGAGGGCTTGGATTTTGGCGCTAGCTGGGAAGAGTGGCTCGCAACGCTCAACCTGCCGGCTTTCGACTCGCACCGATCGCTGTCCTTCTCGCGCGCCTACATGATGATCGAGGCGGCCATGCAGGGGCAAGGCATCGGCATCGCGATGCGTTCCCTCGTAGAGCAAGATATCCACGCCGGCAGAATAGTGCGGCTCTTCGACTTTGACGTGAAAGCTGCCAAGCTAATCGCCATCTTCTATCCCGAAGCCGCAGAAAACCGCCCTGCCATCCGAGCGTTTAGTGATTGGATTCACGGCCTTATCCGGGTCGAACGGCCTACACTGAATGTTGCCGTAAAAAACGAATGCAATTAGGTGAAACAAGAACGGATACTTACGCAGTACGCGCTAGCACGGCTTGCTGTTTGACTGGGGAAGGTGTCTACCGGCTCGACGATTGCTGGTATGCCGTCGAAGGCGGCGACAAAATTTAGATGGATCCGCTCTGCGCAACCGTTAGGCGCAATCGCAGTCACGACAAACTCGCTGTCCACGACGTAATCTGTTGCCAGAGTTTCGCGTAACCATCCCACGTCACGAATGCCTCCGGCGCCCAGTGCGGCGCGCAATCGGATGTGAAGGCCACTGATCGTCCCTTGCCAAACGAGCCGCAGGCGATCAGGGGATCCTTGCCAACAGACGCCACCAGTTCACCTTCCGGTTTCATGCTGACGCGGTTGTAGCCGAGGAGGTGTGGCCAGCTAGAACCCAGCCCCGCTACGGCCGGATGGCCTTCGGTTTCGATGCGCGGCGCAACACCTTGCGGGAACTCCGCGCGGTCGTCCGTGGTTTGGAGATTGACGGGAAGAATTTCTTCAATCGCCGAGCCACGGTATTGGCCCTTGGCGTCGATCCCCTGGAAGGTAAGATACCCGCCAACCATCACGAAACCACCACCGGCGACGACGTAATCGCGGATCACCTCAAGTCGGTTCGGCAGCACCTTGCCTCTGACGAACGTGTCGGGATGGAGCAATAGCGTGTTGGCGCCGATATCACTCAGCATCACGCAACTGTATTTGGAGAGTTCTTCCACGGTGAAGGGGAACTCCCTGGCTGCCATATGGGCGGGCTGGTAATCGACCTGCCAACCGCCTCCTTCAAGAGCGGCCCGGAGCCATTGAACCCCTTCCGAATACTCCGTCGTAGTGAAACTGTCGAAGCCCTTCTGGTGGATGCTGTGTACGGTCCAGGACTCTCCGGCAATGAGAACACGACGATGCTTTTCCATTTTTCTCTTCTCTTTTGACCTAACTGGAGGTGTGAGCGCGCATGGCAGGGATTGAGAGCGGCGGTCTTCTAGCGACCGACCGGCGCTCCACAAGTGTGGTAGGCAGTCTTTCCAACCCGGGAAACGGCTGGTCATTCAGCACAGCAAAAAGCGCCTGAAACGCTTTCCGACCCAATTGTTGCACCGGCTGACGTATTGTTGTCAGGGGCGGTGCGAGCAGGTCGGCAAAGGGCATATCGTCGAAACCGACAAGCGAGATGTCGTCCGGGACACGCATGCCTCGCTCATAGATGCATTGCATGACGCCGATAGCCACGAAATCGCTGCCGGCGAACACAGCGGTCGGGTGATGGGGATCAGAAAGGATCTCAGCCATCGCCGAGGCCCCAAAGTCGCTGGTGTAGGAACCAAAAAGCATGTGTGAAGGCTGAAGCCCGGCCTCCTCCATGGCGCGCAGAAAGCCACTCTGACGTTCGATAGTGCTCATAAGGCCAGTTGGCCCCCCGATGTGAGCAATCTGCCTGTGGCCGGCCTCGATCAGGTGCCTTGCCGCCTGGTAGGCACCCTGCTCGTTCTCCACAAACACTTTAGGCCCTGGAAAACCAGGCACATCCTCATCCAAAAGCACGACGTTGGTATGCTTCTCGATGAATGCCGCCAGCGTGCCGTCATCGGCACGATTGGTCATCAGGATCAGGCCGTCGACATGTCGATCCTCAAGGCGACTGATCTGTTCCATCTCGCGCGATCGCATTCCGCGGGTGCTTGACAAGAGGACCGAATAGCCGTGCCGCTCGGCCTCGTCTTCGATCGCAGCGACCAGATTCGAGAAGAACGGGTTGGCAATCTCCGGAGCAACAACCCCGATGATTTCAGCCCTGCCGGTGCTCAAACGCTTCGCCAACAGGTTCGGCCGATAGTCCAGACGCTTGATGGTTGCGTCGATGCGGGATTTGGTCGCTTCTGGCAGTTCGAGATGATTGTTCAGATATCTCGACACCGTCGTCGGCGAGACACCGGCTTCTCGTGCTACGTCCTTGATCCTAGCCATGATCCAACCCCTTATTGAAAGCGGCCCGTCAAAAATGCTCCGCCGCCTCCCCTCCATTTTCCGACCGCTGAGCGCACCTGTCCGCAGCGACCTGAATTCAACTTGAAACAGGTTGAGACGTGACAAAATGCGCTACAGGCGACTCATCCGCCGATTACCCGCGAGGGATACTTGTTGAATAATGCGTAATCATGGTTGGGCAGGATGATATCGGCATTGGACTTGATCCATCTGTCATTGTCTATCCACTGCTGAACATTCCACAAAGGTCCCATCGGCCAGGATCGATCTATATTCGTGTAGTTGTAGTAAAAATCCGATGCGATACATACGACACCGAATAACGTCTTGATCATTACGATCATCTGCCCGGCAGCATGGCCGCCCACCTTGACCAGCTCGACGTTTTTGCTGAGTTTGTAGCCCCCCTCGATTACGTCGAGCCGATCGCTGATTGAGGTCAGCTTGTGCTGCCACTCACGGTAGTAAAAGGTCGCGAACGGGGGTGGGCTCACCAGGAACGGAACCTCGTCCTTCTGAACCACGAAACGCGCCTTGGAAAACAGCTCATTGTTGCCGATGTGGTCAAAGTGCAGATGTGTGAGTACGACAACATCAATGTCTTCGGGCTTCACGCCCTTTTGCGCCAGGGCGGTGAGGATTTCTTCTTCCTTGCTCTTGGTCGCGATGTAATCGATTCCGTATTGCCCCTGCATGCCCATGATCTCATCACAATCTCCCAAACCGGTATCGATGAGGATCGTCTGGTCCTCGCCCTCAATGAGCCAAATGGGCACGGGAACCATCAGGCCCGGCGAAAAGGTGCCATCTGCATTGTAGGTGCGTTCCTTATAGCCATAGGGGACAAGGTCTTCCCTTTTTACGAGCGGATGCCGCTCGGGAGCTCCGTAAACGCTAGTCCGGTAGCTGCTTTCCAATGCGCCCGTGAGAATGCAATGTATCTTGACTGACATGTTGGGCTCGCTTTCTCGAATTCTGTCCGATTTTTCTTCAGATCACCTGCACGTCGCGCGCATAGTTGGTGAGGAATTCAAATCCATCGTCTGTAACAAGGACCGAGTCTCCAAACTGGACACCGAATTGCTTAACGGTGAGATTTCCATCTATGGCTAGCACCATGCCCGGCTGCAATATCGTCGGATCGCCTGTCATGATCTGCGGCTTCTCGGCGAACGAAGCGCCTAGACCCCTTCCAGTCCTGGTGCAGGGTGCATAGCCATATTTCTCCAGAACATCCGAGGCGGCCTCATGCACGTCCGCTACCGGTACTCCCGGCTTCAGGGCGGAAAGAGCCGCCTCCTGACTTTCCAGCGCGATTCGGGTCATAACCTCCTGCTCCTTGCTGATGGTCTCGGCGAAGAACGGCCGGTCCATCGCGAGCTTCATATGTTTGTAGTTGACCATGCCGCACAGACAAATTGCGACGGGTTCGCCGGCAGCGATGCATTTCAAGCTCGGCCGACAATGGCCCAGGTCAGTGTTGGTGCCGCTTTTCATAATCTGGAGATAGTTGACCATGGGTGTGCGCAACGGGTGGGCGCCTTCCTCCGACAGGAGTGTCGCAGCCTTTCGCGTTCCTGCCTCAATGCCCGCAAGCGACACCTCGAACTCCGGCACGCCCACGCGGATTGCGTCTCTTATCGCTTTCATCATTGCATCGGCGACCTTCCCAGCCCTCCGAAGGTCCGAGATTTCTGAAGCGGACTTGATGAGACGCATCCGGTGGATAATGTCGTCGGCGATGATAGGCGCGGCGTCGCAGACGGCCCGGAAATGAGTATAGACAAGCGGATTGAACGACGCCTCGAAGCCGACCCTGCGCATCGGCTTGGTTGCAAGCGTCTCTTTCAGAAGCTGCTTCCACTCGCCTTCGGCGGAGTCCCGCCACCCTCGGACGGCGACCGCTCTTGTCATGGCTTGTACCATCCCAAGATCGCCTGCTGGAACCATGAGGACAGGCTCCTCGTCCCGGGCCACGAACAATATCGAGGGGCGACCGAAGTCCATGCCGATATAGTTTTCACTTCCGGTGAAATAATAGATGTTATCGGGCTCACAAATCACGAAGCCGTCGAGATCATTCTCCCGCAGCTTCCTGTTGAGGTCTTCAAGACGGCGTCCATTTTCGCTCATGGCGATCATAGCTCACAAAATGCTCGCATCGGTGGGATCAAACAGGACGACGACCGCATCGCCAGCGCGGAAGGAATTGGCCGCCGTATTCATGACATCGACCATCAAGCTCTTCTCATCGGACAGCGCCAATGTGTACTGCGTGCTTGAACCGAGATACAAAACATTCTTCACTATCGCGCGAAGGGTGTTCTTGTCATTTTCTTTTTCAGGAACGCATCTCAAAAGAGTGATATGCTCCGGTCGTATGCAAATATTAACCGGAGTATCCTTTTCCTTTTGGGAAACCACCTCGATATTTTCCCCGCTGGAAATCCGGACAATGGCCCTGCCAGCTTCCCGGCGGCCAACCACGATGCCGTCAAGCCAACTGCTGCGGCCGATAAAGTCCGCTACGAAGGTGGTTTCCGGATGGCGATAGACGTACTCAGGTGGACCGTCCTGCTCGATCCGCCCCTTGTTCATCACGATCAGCCTGTCGCCGAGGCTCATCGCCTCCTCTTGGTCGTGGGTCACGACGATCGTCGAACTGTTCACGGACTTGAGGATTTCCCGCAATTCGACCTGCAGGGACTGCCGAAGCTTGGCGTCGAGCGCCGATAGCGGTTCGTCGAGCAGCATTATGGAAGGCCGAGTGATGATAGCCCGAGCCAGCGCCACGCGTTGCTGCTGCCCGCCGCTCAACTGCGCGGGCTTGCGATCCTCGTAGCCCTCCAGCCGTACCAGCTTGAGCGCCTCGCTAACCCGAGCCTCGCGCTCGCCAGCAGGAACGCCGCGATATTTGAGACCGTAGGCGATGTTGTTGCGGATCGTCATATGCGGAAACAGCGCAAAATGCTGGAAGACAAGCCCGACATTTCGTTGATACGGCTTGAGCCCTACTGCCGACTTGCCCGCGATCTGAATATCACCGCTCGAGGGCTGCTCGAACCCGGCAATCATGCGCAAAGTGGTCGTCTTCCCGCACCCCGACGGCCCGAGCAACGAGACGATTTCGCCAGAGGACACCGAAAAGCTGACATCCTTCACGCCCGTTACTGGGCCGAAAGACTTGTCCACATTTCGTAGGGTCAGAATTTCAGACATGTCACTTATCTCTTGCCTTCATAGACGCCCTGGCCGACCACTCTCTCCAGTCCAATCAAGCGATCCGCGACGACGATCACAAAGAGCGTGAAAGCGATCAAGACGCCTGATGCGGCTGCAATAGTGAGGTCAAACTGGTTTCGCATATTCGCGAGCAGGCTTATCGGGAGGGTGGTCGTCTGCGGGTCCACCAGGAATATGCTGACCGCCACTTCGTCGAACGACAGCGCCAGCGAGAACAGGAAGCTGCTGATCACACCGGACCGCACAAGCGGCAGGGTAATATCGAAAAACGACTGGCGTTCATTGGCGCCGAGGTTCAAAGACGCCTCGGTAAGGCTGTAGGGAATACCCTGCAAAGCGGCATACAGAATGCGAACCGAGAACGGCAGCGCAATCAGCGAATGGGCCAGCACAAGACGGCCCCTACCGCCGTAGTAGCCGATCGAGGAGAAAAACAGCAGGATGGAGAAGCCGATGATCACGCCGGGAACGATAACCGGCGACACGATCAGAGCCTCAAGCGCGCCCTTGCCGCGAAACGACGATCGGGAGAGCGAAAACGCTGCCAGAAGGCCGATAACCGTGGAAAGCGAAGCCGAGATCGCGCCGATGATCAGCGAATTCCAGGCGCTGCTCATAAACAGACGGCTGCTGAAGAAATTCTGGTACCACTGCATCGAAAATGAGGGTGGTGGAAATGGTCCCATATATTCCCGGCTATCGAATGACATCAGCAGAGTGATCACGAGCGGACCGATCAGGAGAAGGATACTGACAACAAAGGTGAGCTTGAAGAACGAGCCGATGGCACCGTCAAGGACCTTGAGGACTGATGTATTCATCAGAGGATGACCGAGCTCAGACATTTGAGTGGAACCGTTTCAGGGTGAACTGGGCCGCTCCGATGATTGCGAGCGAGATCACCAGCAAGATGATCGCTACCGCCGCTCCGCTCGGATGATCGGCGATCTCGGCGAAGCGCGAGAAGATCAGGTTTGTGGTAAACACAATGATGCCGCGCCCAAGGATGAGCGGAACGATGAAAGCGCTAACGGACACGGAAAAACCGAGCAGCGCCACCGACGTGATCGACTGCATGCTCAACCTCAGCGTCGTGTCCCAGAAGGCGAACCATCGCGGCGCGCCCAAAGACTGAGCCGCCTCCTCAAGCCGGGGATCGATATTGTTGATGGTTGCGAGCAACGTCAACGTGGCTACCGGCACCACGAAATTGAGAAGCCCGACTACCAGCGTCGTCTCGATGTACCAGATGCTGTTCAGCGAAAGGACAACGTAGCGGGCCAGCGGAGCGAAGATGCCGACCGGTCCGAACGTGAGAGAAATGGAATAGACCCTCACGATCGCGCCCGAAAAGAGCATCGCAACCAGTATCGCCAGCACGATCTTCTTGCCGATCCGGCTTGACCCGCGCGAGAGGTAGTAGCTCAAGGGGTAGCTGAGAACGACCCCCAAAACTGCGGCGATGAGACTGAAGAAAAGCGTATCGGAAAGGACAGACAGATAAGCAGGCTTGAGAAAATCCAGGTAGTTCACGAAAGTGAACGATCCAGGAATACCGCCGACACGCCCCTGTTCGTGAATCTTGAAGCTCTCCCGCAAGGTGTACAGGAGCGGCAAGATGTAGAGAAAGAGGAGCAGAAGGCCAGATGGCAGCAAAAGCGGCGCAACGCTTCTGAACTTGTAGGTTTCCATGTCTCACCTGATCCTAGCCGGGGCGGCCGCCGCCACGGCAGCATGCCCCGTAGGAGAGATCGTAGTGCTCAACCTTGACGAAGTAGAGGCTGAATTTCGGTTTCGAAGCGCTTCGACCAATCGCCGATATTCTGGGAAATGTAGTCGAAGTCCGGGAAATAGGCGTACTTCTTGATGTCTTCTTCTGACGTCAAGACAAACTTCTTCAACTCAGGCGATGGTTTGGCATTCACATTCACCGGGCTGGCAGTCGTCGCTGCGGCGTATGCTTCGTCATGATCAGCGCGGATGAGGTAGCTGGCGAATTCCTTGGCTGCCGCGGCCCTCGGGCCCTTAAGAATGCCCCAGCCGAGCGTGAACAGGAACGCTTTCAGACCCTTCGAACCGTCGACGCGATTGCAGAGTTGAGTCGGGACAGCCTGGTCGATCTTGCCCCAATTGCCAATGCCCGTATAAGAAACGGCCACAGAGCCGGTGGTCAAGGCGTTGATGGTGTCGACATCCGACTTTAGAACTTGCGCGACATTGCCGCTCGCGGCCAGCTGCTTCATGAACTCCCAGGCAGGCTCGAGGTTCTTTTCGTTTCCACCCAACTCAAGTGCCATCGCGACATAGGGCGTGAAAGAATACATCGAAGGGTCGAGGAGTCCGACCTTACTCTTGAGGCCTGGATCGAGCAGGTCCTTGACGCTCTTGATTGGCGTTCCGACCATGTCCGTACGATAGCCGAAATAGGATCCGTCTGTCGCGACCGGCACGACCTTAGCCTTGCCGCTGGCATCGCGGAAATTGTCGACGAGCGCCTTGGCGACCTGATCGAGCCCCTGCACGTCGTCCACATCTTCGAGCCAGCCCTCCTTCATCATCGAAAAGAAGACCGGATCCCATGCTTGGACGATGTCATACTTGATGCTAGCTGGCCAAGTGGCCTTGATCTTGCTGAGGATATTGGCGGCGCCGCCCTCGTGAAGCTCCCAAAGGACGTTCGTACCGGTCTTGGCTGTGAAATCGGCAGCTATCACCTCGTTGGCCTTCAACAGGGGGCCTCCCCAAGTCACAGCGGTGATCTCCTGCGCGGCTGCGGCCGCAGTGCCAGCCACTAGCTGTAGCGGTGTAGAAACCGCTCCGGCCAACGAAAGCGCACCTCCCAGCTTTAGCAAGTCCCTTCTGGTAAAGTCATTGCTCATTTCCGAACTCCCATTGAGATCAGACGACGTCCACGTTCTGGCATGACCATTCTCACGCTGTACGAGCATCAATGCCCCCACCGCCCCTGAGAACCAGTCCAACTTCCATGCTCTCGCCAACTCTACCTTGGCAAGTCATGCGGCAGATCGTCAGTCAGGTTTGTAACCCGGTTTCGTAAACCGGTTTTCTTTCTTTATCGGACTTGTTTCGGGAGTCAAGCGGTAATTGCTAATGAAGCCCGATTTTGTGCCGCATCCGCGAACGGTTTCCCAACCTTCATCGAGGTTGTGTAGGCCCTGGGGACCCAATGCTGTACGCGGCCTTTATCAAGCAAAGACAGCGCCGGCCGATTTGATGGTGATGCTGCCATCTGCTTCTGCGTATCTGGGGTCGGAACAAGAGTAGTTCGAAATCGTACGCTAAGTGCGAAGGAAGCAGCAACTCTAGGCGGCACGCTTTAACCCGGCCGGGAGTCGGAGCGACCGGAAGCCTTTACGCATCTGTTGCTGTGCATCCCATGTGTAGAGGCCGGTCAAGTTAATGTGTTCCAACTCAACGGCGAGATGTGCTTGAGCAGGTGATCCGGAATCTCGCGACGCATTTTGCGTAAGAGGTTGACGGCCCGTTCGATATAGACCGTATTCCAATGCACGATCGCGCTGACGACAAGATTGAGGCCCGAGGCGCGGAACGCTTGGCTTTCGAACGATCGGTCACGGATTTCTCCGCGCTCGTGGAAGAAGACGGCGCGCTTGAGCTTATGTGCGGCCTCGCCTTTATTAAGGCCGGCTTGGCAGCGCCGACGCAATATTGGACTTGAGTACCACTCGATCATAAAGAGCGATCGTTCGATCCGACCAAGCTCTCTTAGCGCCCTTGCCAGCTGGCTTTCCTTCGGAGATGCAGACAGCTTCTTGAGGATAGTAGATGGCATCACGGATCGCGTCGTGATCGACACCGCCAGATGGAGCAAATCATCCCAATGGTCGAGAATCAGAGTGGTGTTGATCGGCGCTCCGATGTGGCCCGACAGGGCCGGATACGCATCGTCGAACGTGTGGAACTTTCGATCTTTGAGATTGCGCAGTCGCGGTGCGAACCGCTTGCCGATCAGAGCGAACAGCCCAAAGACGTGGTCGCTCGCACCGCCCGTAGTAAAGTGCTCCTGGATGTCGAGCACCGTGTCCTAATCGAACAGCCCATCGAGCACATAAGCAGCCTCACTTTCGGTGTGACTGATGGGCAGGATGCTGTAGTAGCCGTACTGATCGGAAAGGTGGCTGTAGAACTTTGAGCCGGGTTCGCTGCCGTAATGCAGATTGATGTCGCCGCGCTTTGCGGCTCGGTCGCTCGCGCGGAAAAATTGACCATCAGAAGATGACGTCGTGCCATCGCCCCAAAGGCGAGAATGCGGATGACGGGTGTGCGCATCTGTCACGCAGGCTTGCGCCGCGCGGTAGGTCTCCGACCGTGCATGGAATGCTCGCATCCAACTGATCTGGGGAGCGCTGATGCCTTTGGACGCGCTGGCCATCCGTTTCGGACCAAGGTTGGTCGCATCCGCCAGTACGCCGGCGAGCATGGCCGGGACATTTCTCGGGAGGTCGCCGGTGCGAACATGCGTGAAGAAATCCCCAAAGCCGGTCCAATCATGCACTTCCCTCAACAGATCGGGAACCTCGACCATCGCGTCTAGTTCCTCGGCTGCAGCGGGCACCTCGCCGGCGGTCGGCGTAACAATCAAGGTACCAGCCTCGAGGCGAACGCCTTCGAGCTTTCCGGACCGCGCTCTGTGTGCCAAGCGCTTCAGGTTAAAGTCGAGGATCTGGCGCGCCCTCGGCGAGCCAGGCCGCGCCGTCTCCTCTGACACCAAGTCCCAGTCGATCCTCCTCTTTCATGGTTGTGAACGTTGACGGCGGCATCAGATGCTCGTCGATCGGTCGCAAGGCTCGGCTGCCATCGACCCAAATGTCCGCAGATCTAAGCCGGTCTCGCAAAGCCGCGAGCGTTGCTATCTCATACAGACGCCGATCGGGCTTCTCCTGCCCGAGGATTAGACGTCGATCAGATTGGCTGAGGTGGCTGACCGGGACGCGATCCGGAAGAGTCCGCCGCTTCCCAGCATAGAGCCGTTTCAGAAGGGAAATTGCCGCAATGAGCGGATCGTGTCGCCGCATGGATTGGAACGTAAACGCCCGCAGGAACGCCGCAGCATACTTATTGACGGTCGCATATTGCTCGGCCGCCAAGGCCAGTGGCGAAGCTTCGTTGTCCTCGACCATCGATTCGAGTTCAGGCTTCATGCGGAGCAGCCGATGCCAACCGACCTTCTGATCGAGGACCTCTAACGCGTTCCGACCATAGTCGTTGGCGGACTGCAGAGCTGTGATCGTGTCGAGGAACATGCGCAATGCCTTGGCGGTATCTGGCCTGCAATCCGTGTGCCGCTGCTTCTTGCGGTTATTGGCTTGCGAGAATAGCCGACCCATAAGCTTGATGAACATCGACACGGCATCGTCGGTGAGTTTCTGGCCGAGCTTGATAGCCTGTGCCACGATCAGAGCATGCCGGCGGCTTGCATTGAAGTCGTTGGCCAGCCAAGCCGGCGTTGCGTTCCCCTCGCGGATGATCTGGTCCCACCGTCCCGAGGATATGCGCGTCTGCAATTTCGGATTGATCTCCAGCACACGTAGGAAAGCGATCCGTTCGGTTAGCCCGACCAGGTTTGACGCACTCGGCGCATCCGGCGCCGATCGCGGCCAATGAAAACGCGTCTGCCCTATCGCGACGTCAACCTCTAGCAGCTTTTCCAATAATTGAAGCCGATCGAGCGAAATTTCTTCGATCAGCACTCTCTCTGCTCGCCGACGAGCAATGGCGCAAGGCCGATCCGTTCGATCGTGTCGATTGCTGGTAGGAGAGATTCGCGTTCACGAAATGTGGCGACAATGGAGCTGGCTATCGCCGCACCCTCATCGGACATCATGGCAGCTTGAATTGCAGCCAATAGCGCGGCTCGACGATCTTGCGCGGTCGGGCTTCTCGTATTCAAATACACAATTAGGCGCGCCGTGTGATCATAGAATACAAATGCTTCTGGGTCGGCGCCGATCTGATCAGCAACATATCTAATCATGGCGCGAGGCGGAGTTTCTCCTGCTCCCAGCACCCGGCCCGGGTATCGCATCAGGCATAGCTGAATGGCAAACCCGAGCCGATTATGATCGCGCCTCCGCAGTTCGATCTCGAGGCAAACCGCCGGTGACAACGAATAGTGTCGGATCAGGCTGTCCTCGTCGAGTAGTATGTCGAAAAGCTTCCGTCGAACTTGATCTTTGAGAAGCTTCCGCTTTGCCATCGTCCGACTCCATCCGCGACCAACGTGCGGGGAGCGTTGTCGAGTCGGGGCAAACGAAGAAATCCAAACTGGAGCGTCGGGATGGCAATCCACAGGGATCGGATGCTGCAAATCCGAGCAACGGCATCGTTCGTGCTCTGTTCTGCCTTAGCATACGATTTCGAACTGTTCTTTTTCTGACCCCTGACTGCTCGGAGCCGCCGACAATGGTCGATCCACGCCGGTTCGCATGGTTCTTCGCACAATCCTCCGCCCCTCACTTCGTGCCACTATGGACGCTGATCCTCGGGATCGGCGTATGCTTTTACGTGATCCTGGATGGCTTCGACCTTGGTGTCGGCATCCTCTTCGGCTTCCAGCCGGATACCGCATCTCGCAACTTGGTCATGAATTCGATCGCGCCGATCTGGGACGGCAACGAAACTTGGCTGGTGCTGGGCGGGCTGGCGCTCCTGGCCGCCTTCCCGCTGGCCTTCGCCATCATTATCCGGCCGTCTATGTCCCGATCCTCGTCATGCTCCTGGCGCTGATCTTTCGCGGCGTCTCCTTCGAATTCCGCTACCGCGATGCCGAGCACAAGACTTTCTGGGACCATGGCTTCAGTTTGGTGTCGACCATCGCCACCTTCGCCCAGGGCATGGTTCTGGGCGCCTTCATCCAGGGTTTCCGGAGAAACGGTTGTGACCGAAAACTCCCATATCGCCTTTCCGTTCCTGCAGCGAAGCCATGGCCTTGATGGGTGAATCTCACTCGGGGGCCCGCGTGCGCATTTCGCAAAAGCCGGACAGGGGTTCCGCTAATTCCCGGACAGTGGTTTCGGTAATGTCGGGACAGATTGGCGGCGTCGGTCCTCGGGTGCCTTGTTGCGTTCATGGATGATTGATTTCGCCGTTTTCGGTGCCGGTCAAGAGGGGCGCGGCCTTTTGCTTTCGCATGCTATCGCCCTGGAGCACGATGCGGTGGGCGTTGTGCACGATCCGGTCGAGAATGGCGTCGGCGACGGTGGGGTCTGCGATCAGATCATGCCATCTGGCCACCGGGACCTGGGCCGTGATCAGGGTGGATTTGCGGCGATAGCGTTCCTCGACGATTTCGAACAGATGGAAGCGCTGTTGGTCAGTGAGGCTGTGGGCTCCGAAGTCGTCGAGGATGAGCAGTTGCGCGCGGGTGAGTTTGTCGATGAGGCGTGGGAAGCGGCCATCGAGACGGGCGAGCGCCAAATCCTCGAACAGGCGCGGCACGCGCACATAGAGCACGGAATGATCGAGCCGTGCCGCTTGCCGGCCGAAGGCACAGGCCAGCCAGGATTTGCCGGTTCCGGTCTGGCCGGTGACGATCAGGTTCTCGTGGGCCTTCAGCCATTCACCCTGGGCGAGCGCCATGGTGCTGCGCCGGTCGAGCCCGCGCGGCGCGGCAAAGTCGATGTCCTCGATGCAGGCTTCGGGAAAGCGCAGCCTGGCTGAGGCGAGCCGGTTCCGGACGCGCTTGTCGGTTCGCATGGCGACCTCGCGGTCGAGCATCAGGCCGAGCCACTCTTCACGGCTGAGCTCGTTGGCGTTGTTCCGTTCGGCCAGTTCGCGCCAGGCGGCAGCCATGCCGGCCAGGCCGAGGGACTGCATCTGGTCGAGGGTGGGGTTCGTCAGCATTCTTTCTTCCTTTCCTTCACTGGTAATAGGTGCTGCCGCGGATGTTGGCGTGCTGGGGTGTCGGCTTTGCCGGTTCTGCGGAGCTGGCTCGGTCGAGGCCGGCTTTGAGGATGGCGGTGACGGAGGAGTAGGCGATCGCGTTGATCAGCAGCGCCCGCTCGCAGGCGGCATCGAGACGCTCCGGCCCATAGCGCGGCGCCAGTGACAGGATGCCCATGGCCGAGCGGTATCCCTGTTCCGGATGCGGTCGGTCGCGCATCATGCGCTCGACCAGGATGGCGGCATTGGGGCCGATCTTGGCCGCCCGGCTGATTAGGCTGGCCGGTGTGGTGTTGGCGTAGCGCTGGTGCGCCTTGGGCATGTGCTCGTTGACGGTGACATGGCCGGAACGCTGGGAGCGACGGACATGGCAGGCGACGCGCTGGTGATCGTGGAATATCTCGACCACTCGATGCGTGAGCCGCACCTCGACGGTACGCCCGATCAGCCGGTGCGGCACCGAGTAGAAGGTCTTGTCGACCTCGACATGGTAGTCAGGATGGACCTTCGCCGACTTCCACTCGGCGTATTCGAACGGTGCCGCCGGCAGCGGCTTCAAGGCACCCCGTTCGATCTCCTCGAACAGTTCGCGGCGGCTTTGGCCGATATGGCGCATCGGCCGGTTGTTCAGCTCCTCGAGCAGTTCGGCGATCGCCGCGTTGAGCTCGGCGATCGAGAAGAAGGATCGATTCCTCAGCCGCGCCAGAATCCAGCGTTCGACGATCAGCACCGCGCCCTCGACCTTGGCCTTGTCGCGCGGCTTGCGGCTGCGGGTCGGCAGGATGGTGGTGTCGTAATGCTCGGCCATGGCGGCAAAGGTCGCGTTCAGCGTCGGCTCGAACCACAGCGCCTTGACGACACCGGCCTTCAGGTTGTCGCACACGATCGCTCTGGTGACGCCGCCGAAGAAGGCGAGCGCTCGCACCTGGCCTTCGATCCAGTCCGGCAGCTTTTGGCTGGAGCTGGCAAAGGCGAAGGTCAGATTGGAGGCGCCCAGCACCGCGACAAAAATCTGCGCCGGGTAAATGACGCCGGTCGCCGGATCGATCACCGGCACCGTCTGCCCGGCATAGTCAGTCTGCATCACCGCGCCCGCCGCATGCCGGTTGCGGAATGTCGCGCTCGTCCGGCGCTCGAAAGCGGCGAAGTGCTCGCAGAACCAGGTGTAGCCGTAGCCGTCGGGATGGGCGACGCGATACTCCTGCCACAACAGCGTCAGCGTCACCCCCTTGCGCTTCAGCTCCCTGGCGATCAGCGCAAAGTCCGGTTCGCTCAGGTCTTGCGGCGGACGACCGGCACGGCCAAACAGCAGCCGCTCAAGCGTCGCGTCGTCGTGGCCCGGTGGCAGAGGCCAGCATGACAGCCCGGCCTCCCGCGCCCGCAGCAAATAGGTCGATACTGTCGTCTTGCTGATCTTCAGCCGTTCCGACACCTCACGCACCGAAAGACCCTGCTCATGGGTCAGGCGCAAGATCGCTTGGATATCCCTCACGCTCGTTCGTCTCGCTTGCTTCCGTCTCGGCATGGCCCCTCTCAACGTCATCGTGAGAGGCCAAACTGCCAGAACGGCGCAGCCGAGAACCGACCGCTAAATCCGCTCCCGAAAACTGTCCGGGGATTAGCGGAATCGCTGTCCGCGAATTACTGAAATCACTGTCCGGGGTTTAGCGAAAAGGCTGACCGGGATTTACCGAAACACGCAGCCCGCGCCGGGTCAGCATGATGATCGACCTGATTTCAGACCTCCGCAGCTGATGGCGCGATTAGCAACTATAATTGGCTGATATCGACTTCTAATTTCCCGTGCCTTGGCCGCCTCCCTATTGTCCGAAGCGACGCCTGATCATCCCTTTTCGCGGTACGGAGGACAAAAATGAACGTTTATGCCAAGGGCATGCCCAACGAGTTGCTGCGGCTGCAGAACATGCACAATGGCGAGAAGGTCGTCCCGACCTTCAGCCCCGCCGAAATGGCGCGCCGCCATGATGGCTTGCGCAAGATCCTGATCGAGTTGAGGCTCGACGGCGCCATCCTCACCTCCTATCACAACATCTGCTATTTCTCGGATTTCCTCTATTGCTACTTTGGCCGCCGCTACGCCTTCGTGGTGACGGACAAGAAGGCGGTTTCCATTTCCGCCGGCATCGATGCGGGCCAGCCCTGGCGCCGCACATTCGGCGACAACGTCACCTATACCGACTGGCAGCGCGACAACTACTTCCATGCTCTCCAGCAGCAGTTGCCTGGCGCGAGGCGCCTTGGCATCGAGTTCGACCACGTCAATCTCGACCTCCGCAAGCTGCTGCAGGATGCCTTCCCGGAGGTCGAATTCGTCGACATCGGCGCGCCCACGATGTGGCTGCGCACCATCAAGTCGGACGAGGAGATCGCGCTCATCAAGGAAGGAGCGCACACGGCAGACCTCGGCGGCGAAGCCATCCGGGCTGCCATCCGCGAAGGCGTTCCAGAATACGAGGTGGCGCTGGCAGCTACGCAGACCATGGTGCGCCATATCGCCAAGACCTTTCCGCATGCCGAGCTGATGGACACCTGGGTATGGTTCCAGTCCGGCATCAACACGGACGGCGCCCACAACCCGGTGACGTCGCGCAAGGTGCGGAAGGGCGACATCCTTTCCTTGAACTGCTTTCCGATGATCGCCGGCTATTACACCGCGCTTGAACGCACGTTGTTTCTAGACCATGCCAGCGACGAACACCTGCGGATCTGGGAAATCAACTGCAAGGTGCACCGGCGCGGACTGGAGCTGCTGCGGCCGGGCGCGCGCTGCGGCGACGTGGCGACGGAGCTGAACGATATCTATCGCAGCCATGACCTGCTCGGCTACCGCTCGTTCGGCTATGGGCATTCCTTCGGCGTGCTGTCGCACTATTACGGCCGCGAGGCCGGCGTGGAGCTGCGCGAGGACATCAACACCGTGCTTCAGCCGGGCATGGTGGTTTCGATGGAACCCATGGTGGCCCTGCCGGAAGGCATGCCGGGAGCCGGGGGTTACCGCGAGCACGACATTCTTGTCATCAAGGAGGACGGAGCCGAGAACATCACGAAATTCCCGTTCGGTCCTGAACACAACATCGTCAAGGCCTGATTGCCAGCTGAAATTGCCAGTGGGTCTCGGCTTACGCCGGGGCCCGCTTGCATTTGTCCGGAAACGGGTGATCCTATCAGCGCAACATGCGCTGACTGTTGCGTCAGGGGCTCTCGATGCGCAGCATTCCCACAGATTTGCTTCGAGCTTTCGTCACGGTCATAGACCTGCGCGGCTATACGCGGGCCGGCGAGCAGCTTGGCCGCACCCAGCCCGCAATCAGCCTACAAATGAAGAAACTGCAGGATCTTCTCGGTGTGTCGCTGTTTGTCAAGGAAGGCGGCATGCAACTGACCGAGCAAGGTGAGCTGGTGGCCGGCTACGCCCGCCAGATCCTCGCGCTCAACGACGAGATGATGCTCAAGCTTTCCAGCCGCGAAAGCACCGGAAAGCTGAGGCTCGGCATTCCCAACGACTATGCCGACCATTTCCTGCCCAGGCTGATGGCAAGCTTCGCGCGAGACGGCGCCGACATCACCTTCGATGTGGTCTGCGATATTTCGCACAATCTTTTGGAGGGCATGCGCAAGGGCCAATACGACATCGTCGTCGCGATGACTCCGGACGGCCCTGCCGAGGGGGCATTCATGACCTGGAAAGAGCCACTTGCATGGATCGGCGCCGCCGGTCCCGGTGAGGGGCTCGCGGACTACGAAAAAGGCCCGCTGCGCATCGTCTGCTATCCGGAAGGCTGCCTCTATCGCCGAAACATGCTCACTGCCTTGCAGAGGGACGGACGCAGTTTCGAGATCGTCTACACAAGCCCAAGCCTGTCGGGACTGGAGGCAGCGGTGGGGGCAGGTTTTGGCATGACCGTCCTTGCGCGCCGTATCGTTCCGTCCGCGCTGCGCACCGTCGAGCCGGCGGCGCACCTGCCTCGGCTAGCCGATGTCGTGGTGGGTATATATGTCAGCGCCGACCGCAAGCGGTCGGCCGTCGCGCGGAGCTTCGCGGCGCGCTTTGCCGATATGTTCGTCGCAAGCGATCCCGGCGCGCTCGCCAGTTAGCCAGCACGGCGGCGCGTCAGGAATGACAGCGCAAGAAACAGCACGATCGACAGCGCCAGAAGCAGGGTGGCTGCCGCCATTATGGTGGGATTGATCTGGTCACGTATGCCGGAGAACATCTGCACAGGCAGCGTGCGCTGCTCCGCCGCGGTCATGAACAGCGCCACAACCACTTCGTCGAAAGATGTCGCGAAGGCGAAGATCGCCCCCGACACCACACCCGGCATGATGTTCGGCAGCGTCACTCGGAAGAAGGCCGAGGTCGGCGGCGCGCCCAGGCTCAATGCCGCCCGTGTAAGGTTGGTGTCGTAGGTTGATAGCGTCGCCGTCACGGTGATGACCACGAATGGAGTAGCGAGCGCCGTGTGGGCCAGCACCAGGCCGGTGCGCGTGTTGGTCAGGCCGAACTGGCCGAAGAACAAGTAGCTGCCGACGGCAACGATGACGACCGGGACGAT
>JGI25165J46597_1000347_pt1 | contig 52707 bp, 48 predicted proteins | sample AraplaCL_Cvi_mCL_FD_46597 | JGI IMG/M metagenome (IMG submission 46597)
GCCGACACCCTATGACCGGCAGGCGTGAGGGCGTGGCCGCAAGTGGAGGATGCACCCGCGGCATTCCTTGGCCGCCGTCCCGAAAGAGCCGCTGCTGGCCGCTCGGTGAGAAAAGAGTGGCCATCCTTGGCCGCCTCTCCTTTCAACTTCAGAACTTCCAGTCGAGGCTGATGCGGGCGGACTGGTCGGTGGTGTGCTGGCCGAACTGTCCCTGGTAGCTGCCGTCCACCGAGACCTTGGGCGCGATGGTGAAGCTGAGGCCGGCGTTGACCACGCCTGCATTCTTCGCCACCGGCAGGCCGGCGATGGCGAAGCTGCCACCGCCGCTCTGGAAGAGCATCGTGTCCACGGGCAGGGTGTCGCCCCAGGCATGCTGCCAGCCGAGGCTGGCGTGGGCGTGCAGGCCGTGGGCCGGCGCGCCGAGATCGAACGTGGCGCGCAGGCCCAGCGTGCCGTAGCCCAGGGTGTTGTGCTGCGAGGCCACGTTCAGCGCCGCAGGTGTGCCGTGCTCCATGATCGTCGGAGTGTTCAGCCGCTCCACGGCCAGGTTCGCGAACGGCGCCAGCGTGGCTTGGCCCTGCACGAACGGCAGGCTGGCATCGGCATAGGCCTGCCCGGTGTGCGCATGGTAGCTGCTGACGGCAGTGCCCTTGAACTTGCCGAAGTCGATGAAGCGGTTCGTGTCCACCTTCTGCCAGCCGTAGACCGCGCCGCCCTGCCATTGCAGCGCGCCGGCCTGCAGGCTGCCATATACGCCCAGGTGCCGGTCGACGACGTGCGACGAGGAGCCTAGCGTGTTGATGCGTGCCGTGCCTTGCCCTGTGCCCATCACTGCACCGAGCCGAGCCATTCCGCCCACCGGCAGGTCGGCGCCGACCAGGAGGCCGCTGCCGTCGGCGGCAAGGCCAGACGCGTTGTCGCCGCCGTCATGGCTGCCCCAACGGCTCCACACGGCCGTCCAGGCGGTGACACCGCTGGCGTCGGTGACGTTCAGGCCGTTCGCGTTGTTCCCTTGGCCGGCGAGATGCGCGTTGATCGCATCGCGCACGTAATGGTCATTGTCGGCGACAGCAGTGCGGGTTGAGGCGTGGATCTCGCCACTCAATTGATCGAAGGCGTGACGGGCGATGGGCGCGTCCAGCACCACCAGTGCGTCGTAGACCGGGTTGCCGAAGTCCAGCGCATTCGCCGTCGTTGCAACGGCGGTCTGGTTGGGTGTCTGCACTACGCTGTTGAAGTTGATGTCGTTGCGCTGTAGCGCCAGCGTCACTACGTTCGTGGCATAGCTCAGTACGGGCGTAAGAAAGGCCAGGTTGACGCTAGTCGAGGCGAACCGGCCGCTAATGCCGCCGGCGGCGGTGAGCACGGTGTAGTCCGTGCGCGGCGCCCAGGTGCCAGTGTCGGCCAGCAGCAGGACCGTGCCTGCCAGGGCTGCCGTGCCGCCGACGTGCAGCAGGCTGGCTTGGGTGTTGGGCATGGCTTCCACCTTGAACACACCGGTGGCAGTCTGGGTGTAGTTACCCTGGATGTTGAGCATGCCGATGGAACCGCCCGCCCACACGGTGCCATCATTCTTGACGTTGCCGCCGACCGTGCCGTGGCCGCGCAGCGTGCCGCCGTCTGCAACGGTCACGTTGCCGCCGAGTACGGCCGAAGGCGTACCCTCGTCGCCCACTTCCAGCGTGCCGGCGTTGACGGTAGTGGAGCCTGTGAACGCACCGCTGTTGCTGTTCAGGACCAGCGTGCCGGCACCGGTCTTGGCGAAGCTGCCGGTCCCGCTGATCGCATGGCTGAAGGTACCGTCGTTGGCCTGGTTGAAGACCAGCGCTGCGTTGTCGGTGACGGCACCAGGCAGGCTGGTGCTATCGACCACCAGGGTACCGGCGCTGATCGTGGTGCGGCCGGTGTAAGTGTTGGCGCCTGTCAGCGTGAGCGTCCCGCTGCCCTTTTGCACCAGCGAGCCATTGCCGGAAACCACGCCCGCGAAGCTCACCGCATCGCTGCGCTCGAAAGCTAGCGAGCCGTTGTTCGCCACGTTGCCGGCGATCGCGCCCGCGGTACCGCCGTTGCCCAACTGCAAGATGCCGGCCGCGATCGTGGTGCCTCCGGAATACGTGTTGGTGCCGGTGAGGATCTCGGTGCCGCCGGTGAGGGTGAGTCCACCCGTGCCACCGATCACGCCACCGAAGCTGCCTGCCGCGTTCGTCACGGTCAGCGTCTGGCTACCGAGGGCAATGGCGCCATTGCCGTCGAGCGAGGCGATGGCGGCGCCGCTGGTGGTGCCGCCGATCTCCAGCATGCCGTTGGCGATCACATCCGCCGATGCAGCGATGCTGCCTGCGCCGCCAAGCACCAGCGTGCCGGTGTTGATGGTCGTGGCGCCGGTATAGGTGTTGACGCCGGTGAGGGTCAATATGCCGCCGCCGCTCTTGGTGAGCGCACCAGCGCCGGCGATCACACCGGAGACGGTTAGATTGGCATCGGTCTGCAGCGTGCCGCTGCCCGCAAGGCTGATGGATCGTGCGGTGGCGAATGCTGCTTTGTTCTCCAATGTTCCGCCGCTCAGCGCAATGGCGTTCGACGCTGCCCCCAGATTGGCGTCGCTCGATACCGACAGCGTGCCGCCGTTGACCGTGGTCGTGCCGGTGTAGGTATTGGCGCCGGCCAGCACCAGGGTGCCGAGGTCGGTCTTAGTGAGTCCCGCGCTGCCGGCAATGATGCTGTCGATCGTAGCCGTCATGCCGGCGCTGCTGCCATCTCCCACGCGGATCACCGGAGCGACGCCGCCGTTGGCTGCCAGGGTCAGCGTGTCGCCGCCCAGGGTGTAGCCATTCGTGGCGAACTGCAGGCCCGTTGCGCTCACGCTGCCGGCGCTGTCGTCCACGCTCACCGTGCCAGGCGTACCGCCGAAGACGGCAAAGCTCGGTTGTGGCGACATCGGGCCGTTCGGCACGGTACCGGTCGCATCCGTCCACACCTGCGAGCTGGTGGACCAGGTGCCACTGCCGCCACCCATCTGTGTGGACGTAGCCAGGCCATTCGCATTCCACGCGCTTACCGTGTACCCCGTGGTGTTCACGAGGTTGATCTGTTTCTGCCCTGTCAGGTTCTGCAGGAACAGCGTCTGGCCTGCCGGCGTGCTACCCAGGCTCAGGCCACCGTTCGTTTCCGCCAGCGTGCCGCCATAGCTGAAGACGGTGTACAAGCCCGGCCCCATGCCGCCCGCATCGGTGACGTTGAGCGTGGCGCCGTTGACGATGAGGTTGCCGCCCACGGTCACGCTGTCGCCCATGCCGGCGGTCTGGAAGACTGCGCCCGGCGCCCCGAAGGCGAAGTTCATCCGGCTGCCCTGCGCGGCGGTGAAGTCGCCGCCGACGGTGAGCGTGCCGATGGAATCGCCCGGTGTCACTATGCCGCCGGATTGCACGTCGACATTGCCGCCGATCGTGCCGTGGCCGCGCAGCGTGGCATTCGCATCCACCGTCACGTTGCCGCCCAGCGTGGCGCCGTTGCCGGCGACGCTGCCGACCACCAGCGTGCCAGCGGCCACCGTGGTGCTGCCGGCAAAGCCGTTGCTGTTGCCGTCCAACGCCAACGTGCCTGCACCGATCTTGGTCAGCATGCCGCTGCCGGAAATCGCGCCGCCGTAGGTGCCGTCGCTGGTCTGATCGAACACGACCCCCACCGGTACGCTGCCGGACGGCAGGAACGCGATGTTGCCGGTCAGCGCAGTCGCATCGCCCTCCAGCGTGCCACCGGTGATCGTCCAGTTCTCGCCGGTCGTTCCGTTGTTGGCGCCGGAGCCAGTCAGTGTCCACGTGCTGTTGCCGGTCTTCGCGAAGGCGTTGAAGCCGACGTACTGCGTGCCAGCGTAGCTGCCGGGCAGTGCGGCCACGATGTCGGAGGCGTTGAACGTGCCATTGCCGATCGCGCCGGCGCCCGTGCCGTCGCCGCCCAGCACCAGCGTGTCGCCGGCCTGTTGCAGGCCGGTCGTCACGTTGGTGCCGGCTTGCGTGCCGCTGGTCGATACCACGTTGCCGCTGAAGCTGTAGCCGTTCTCCAGCGTCAGGATGTTGCCACCGCCGGAAAGTTCAACGGCGTCGGCCTGCGCGCCGCTGCCGCCGTCGGCCTTGCCGCCGGCGATGAGGGTGTCGGTGGTGATGCTGGCATTGCCGGCACTGACGACGCCGCTGCCGCCAGCGCCACCTGTTCCGGACGTGCCCGCGGGGACGCCGTTGCCGCCGTTGCCGCCCAGGCCGCCGTTGCCGCCGATGACGCGGACATTGATCAGCACGAAGTCATTCCCCTGGACACCGTTGCCGCCACCGCCACCGTTGCCGCCACTGCCGCCACTGCCACCGCCGCCCAGGCCGCCGTTGCCACCCAGGCCGCCGTTGCCGCCGTTGCCGCCGGCGATCCCGCCGCCGCTGGCCAGCGTGAAGCCGCTGCCTTGGACGCCATTGCCGCCGCTGCCTCCGTCGCCACCGCTGCCGCCATTGCTGGTGTTGAAGCCCCAGGCTGCAAAACCGCCGTTGCCGCCGTTGCCGCCGGAGCCACCGCTGCCGCCGCTGATGCCGCCGTCGCCGGTCAGCGCAAAGCCGCTGCCTAGAACGCCGTTGCCGCCATGGCCGCCGCCGTTGCCGCCGCCGCCGTTGCCGCCGTTGCCGCTGGTCGAGAGGCCTCCTGTGCCACCGTTGCCGCCCGAACCGCCGTTACCGCCCAGAGCACCATCGCCCCCCCTGACGATGCCGTCATTGGCGAGCGTGAAGCCATTGTCGCCTTGGATGCCGTTGCCGCCGTCGCCGCCCAGACCGCCCTTGCCACCCACGCCGCCGTTGCCGCCAAAGCTGTCGCCGAAGCCACCGAGGCCGCCGCTGCCGCCGCTGCCGCCGTTGTTGCCGGCGCCGCCGGTGACGGTGCTTTGTGTCTGGATCGACAATGCGGTGTTGGCCATCCCGGTGGCGGCGGTGCCGCCACCGCCACCGGCTCCGCCATCGCCGCCAGTGCCGCCATCGCCGCCAGTAGCTGGACTGACATTGGAGGTGCCGGTGCTGCCGGCACTGCCCCGGCTGCCCGCGGCACCCATGGAGCCAACGACGGTGCCGGTGGCAGTGGCGTCGCCCACCTGCAAGGGGCTGCCGGCAATCATCCATGCCACACCGCTGCTGGTGCCGGTGTAGATCAGTGCGCCGCTGCCCTGCTGGGTCACCGTACCGGTACCCGTGATGTTGCCCGCAAAGGTGCTGGCGACGGTGTTGTCGAATACCAGCGCGGCGTTGTCGGTGATGTTGCCGGCGAGTGTGGCATCGCCGCCGCTGGCACCGGTGCCCACCTGCAGGGTGCCCGCGCTGATCGTCCATGGCGTGGCCGCCGTGCTGCTGCCGGTCAGCGTCCAGGTGCTGTTGCCGGTTTTCCCGAATGCGTTGAAGCCGACGTATTGCGTGCTCGCGTAAGTGGGCGACAGCGTGGCGAAGACTTGTCCCAGGTCGAAGCTTCCGTTGCCGGTCGCGCCGGTGCCCGTGCTGTCGCCGCCCAGCGCCAGCGTATCGCCGCCGTTGCTCGTGCCGCTGGCGCTGATCACGTTGCCGGTGAAGCTGTAGCCGTGCTCCAGCGTCAGGGTGTTGCCGCCGCCGGACAGATCGACGGCGTCGCCTTGCACCGGGGTCGCGTCGCCGCTGAGGCCGCCGCCTATGTGGCCTGCGCTGACAAGGGCGTCATTGCCGCTGGCCACCACGCCAACGCCAGCTGTTCCGCCGGATACGCCAAGGAACGGGTCCATGGCATAGTTGCCGCCGTTGCCGCCGGTGATATGGCCGCTGCCGGCATTGGACAGGGTCGAACCTGCGGCCAGCATAATGCCCGCCCCGCCATTGCCGCCTTCGCCGCGGCTCGTGGTGATCGTTGCATCTCCTCCCGAACCGCCTGAGCCTCCTGCCACGAGGCCGCTATTGCTGACGGCCGAACCGCCACCCACCGTCAAGCCCGTACCGCCGTCGCCACCGAAAGACACAGTGTGCGCCAGATTGATTCCTTGCCCAGCGCCCCCTTCGATCCTGCCCGCGTTGATCAGGGTCGAACCGCCACCTAGGCTGGCGCCACTGCCGCCGGAGCCACCAACTACGCTGATACCGACCTGTTGATTCAGGATCGCCAGATTTCCGCCGTCGCCGCCGCTCACCGCGCCATCGTTCACCACTCGGGAACCAGCGCCCAAGGCAAGGCCTGCGCCACCGTCGCCAGAGACCGTGGATTCTGTGGTCTGGGCTGTTGCACCACCCTTGCCGCCGGTGATCGTGGCGCCGGCATCATTGGTGACGGTAGCCGCGGCCGCCGAAAAAACGGCGGTGCCGCCCGCACCGCCACTGCCCCCTCCTTGAACGGTCACGCCCCCGCCGGGGAGGGGGGTTATCGTCGCACCTCCAAGGCCGCCTTCTCCGCCTCGCCCCCCCGCGATCAGCGCATAATTCGCCACGCTAGCCGAGTGGGCGAGCGAGATGCCAAGACCACCGGCACCACCTGCTGCGCCGGCGGAGCTCGACCCTATGACGGCACCACTGGAGGCGCCACCGGTGCCGCCGGCGCCACCTTGGACCTGGCCGTAGTTCGCGACGGCGATGGCATCGGCCACCAGGCCAGTGCCTCCAAGTCCGCCTGCACCGCCAGGGGGAACCACCAGGCCGCCGCCGCTTTGGCCACCAGTGCCACCGGCGCCGCCCAGCAGTGCTCCGTGGTTTTCCAGACTGTAACCACCTGTCTGCGAACCCGTCGCCTTGATGCCGGCGCCGCCGTTGCCGCCCCTGCCGCCCAATCCTCCCGCGCTGCCGCTTTCGCCGAGCCCGCCGGTTCCGCCTGCGCCGCCCTGAAACGTGGCGCGGATGAGTGCGCTGGTGTTGCTCAAATAGGCTGCAGTCCCGCCGTTGCCGCCATCGCCGCCATTGCCGCCATAGAAGCTCGATATGTTGCTGTTGCTGCCGCCGCCGGCTCCTCCCGCTCCGCCGCTGACTGCCCCTGTAAAGGTCTTCAGGCCCGATTGAAGGATGACCAAGCCATAACCGCCCTGGCCGCCGCCACCGCTGCCACCCGCGTTGCCTGCCGATGCCGACGTTCCTGTGCCGATGCCTGTGCCGCCGGCTCCGCCCATACCTCCTTGTCCGCCGATGAACGTGTTGGACAGCGTGGTACCGGCGAGCCCCATGGCAGTAAAGGCATTGGCACCGCCGCCACCACCGCCGCCACCGCCGCCGCCATAGGTCGTGCCTGAAGCCGACACGCCGTCGCCGCCATTGCCGCCGCCGCCACCGATGACCGTGGTGACGCCGTCCCCCGTGCTGCTGGTCGAACCGGTACCGGCAGCCCCGCCGGCGCCCCCGGCGTTTCCGGCGGAGCTGCTGCCGCCAGCGCCACCGGCGGCCCCCATTCCGCCGCCGCCGCCACCGTATCCGCCTCCTTGAACGGTCTGCGTGCTGACGGTGGAGACGACACCCGTGGCGCCGGCGCTTCCCGCCTGTCCCGCAACACTGCCTCCCGCACCACCCTTGGCGGGGGTCCCCGCAATAGCGCTGCCTGATGCCAGGGGTGCGGCGAGTGCGACGGCACAGGCCAGCACCAGCGCACGCTGGCGCAGTACGCCCGGCCCCGGGCCTGCCGCTCCGCCGCCGGACTCACCGCTGCGCGTGAGCTCCGAAGTGACTTGCAGAATGTGCAGCGCGCGGTTCCAGACGAGGCGGTAGATGCGGTTCATGGCGGACTCCCCCTGGAGTGCGACGAAATGGTGTTGGTGAAGGACGGTGCGACGGGTAGATCGCGTCAGACGATGCGCAGCTCTGCAGGCAGGTGCTGCGGGTCGTTCCAGAAGGCGTCGCCAGCGAAGCGCTGGAACAGGTCGGGCGGCAGCAGGGTCTTGCGCGGCTCGGCCTTCACCTGGCCGCGCACGGTGTGCAGGCCCGGCGTGCCGGTGCGGCGGTCGAACTCGGCCACGTCGTAGTCGACGTGCTGGAAGTCGTGCGGGAAGAGCGGCTCGCCGATGAAACCGTAAATGGCCTCCAGCGCCCGCGCCGGCTGGCTGGCGAGGGTTTCATAGCGCACCAGCAGCAGGCGGTTGGCCTGGGCGCCATAGCAGGCCTGCTTCAGGGCGTCGTAGGCAGCGCCCACCATGCCGTCGGCGCCGGCCACGCCATTGGCGCGGGTGTACACGGTGCCGCCCGGCGTGTAGTTGAAGATCGACGAAGGGCTGTAGAGGTTCTTCTGCACCAGCCGCTCGATGCTGTCGATGACCCAAGGCATCTCGCGCACGCAGGCGATGACCTTCGCCTCGGGAAACATATCGGCGATGACCGGCATGCGCGCGCACCAGGCGCGGCTGGTATCGAACACCACCTCGGCCGTTCCGTCGGCGTAGTACTCGTCGAACAGCGCGCGGAGGATGCGGCGGCGCCTAGCGTCATTGAGGAAGACGGCGAACTCGTTGCGCTCGCTCATCTCGCCCAGCAGCGCACCGAACATGCCGGCCAGCGGGCTGCTCATGCCGGCGTGGAAGCGCAGGTTCTGGCGCAGCAGGGCGGCCAACAGGGTCGAGCCCGAGCGCGGCAGGCCCGAGATGAAATGGATACGTTGCAACACTGGCTTGCCTCTCCCGGATGGCGCGCCCTTGGGCGCCGCTTTGCGAGCAGCGTCACGCTATTTGGGAGGGGAGGGCTTGGGTATCCCCGAAATCAGGGGTGCCGGATCAAGCCAGCGGGCATTCCAGAAGCAGGGCGGCACCCGCGCCGGGCGCCGCCTGGATGGCAAGCCGGCCGCCGAGACGGGCTGCACGGCTGCGCAGGCTGGCGAGGCCGGCGCCGTGCGAACGGTGATCGGCGGGATCAAAGCCGCGTCCGTCGTCGCGCACCTCGGCATGCAGATGCGCGCCCTCATGGCGCACGCAAAGTTCGACGCGGCAGGCGCCGCTGTGCTTGAGCACATTGGTCAGCGCCTCCTGCAGGAAGCGCAGCAGCTCCAGGCTGCGGGCGGGGCCCAGCTGCAGGCCGTCGAACCCGTCCAGTCGCCAGCAGGCGTCGATGCCGGCCAGTTCCAGGCGCTGATCCCAGCGGTGGCGCAGCGCCGCCAGCAGGCCGGCCAGATCCAGGTCCTGCGCCTGGGTGGTGGTGTCGATCACCAGGCGCAGGTCGTCGCGCAGTTCGCGCAGGGTGGCGGTGGCCGCGGCGGCCTCGGCCGAAGGCGTGCGTTCGAGCCGGGCGATGGCCGCGACCAGGCTTCCGCCGAAGCCGTCGTGCAGGTCTCGCACCAGGTTCAGGCGCTCGCCGCTGCGCGCGTTGGTCAAGGTGAGCGCGTGCTCGCGCTCCAGTGTCTGGCGCAGCTGCGCGGTGGCGGTGTCCACTTCGCGGCGCAGCTCCAGGTTGAAGCCCTCCGTGCGGCGCATGGCGGCGGCGAAGCGGTGGGCCAGCACGAAGCCCATGCCGATCAGGGTCAGGGGCGAGGCCAGCGCGGCTATGTAGCCGCTGGTGCGGATCAGTCCGTAGAACGCCAGCACGTCGTGGATGGACACGAACATCGGCAGCAGCATGCAGGCGGCGAGCACCCGCTGCTCGGTGCGGCCCTTGCGTACCGCGTAGACTGCGAACAGCAGGGTAGAACAATAGGAAAGGGTCACGCCGGCCACGCCGGGAACGCCGCGCCAGGCGCCGGCGCTGGCGGGGGAAAGCAGCGTCCACGCGACGATCGTCGCCAGCGACAGCCAGAGGCCGGCTTCCGTGCGCGGCCAGCGGCGCCCGCAGTAGCGCAGCAGAAAGGTCAGGAAGCTGATCAGTCCGGCGAAGTAGAACACCGAATTCCAAGCCTGGAAGGCATCAGTGCTGGTGAAGGGCCACGGGCTGGTGGCGACGTAGTTCCAGGCCCATGCCGACGACAGCAGGGTGCTTAGCGCGAACCAGCCGTAGGTGGTGTCGTGGCGGCGGAACAACCACAGCATCAGGAACAGTCCGCCCAGCACTAGGTTGACCGCCATGCTGAACAGACGCATCTGGTAGCGGGTGAAGCGGCCGGCGGCGAAGCGTTGCTGTAGCACGCCCGGGTCGCCCACCTCCACGGTGCCGAAGCCGGGCTGGTAGACCGACAGGCCCGAGACGCGCACCAGCAGGGTGTTCTCGCCCGCGCGCAGCAGCGGCTTGTCGAGCAAGAAGTACTGTGGCTGCGTCCAACTGCGCGAAAGCGGCTCGACCAGACCGTGGTCGCGGTGGAGCAGGCTGCCGTTGACGTAGACGGCATCGGCCAGGCACACGTAGTCCAGCAGCAACCCTGCCGGGGTGTCGGCATCCGCCTGGTTCCAGCGCAGGCGGTACCACACCACGCCGTCATGGTGCGGCCAGCGGCTGGTCCAGAAATCCATCAGCTTGACCGGCGTCCAGCCGGAGGCGGGCGGCGCCGCGGCATTCCAGTCCGAAGGCGCGGCCTCGGCGTGATCCAGCACTTGCACGGCGGGCGGTGGCGTCGGTCGGCCGGCCGCGCCGGTGGCGAACGCCAGCAACAGGCCCAGCACGGCAGCCCGGTGCGACCAGGGCTTCAACGCAACAGCCCCAGCGCCCTGGCCTCGAACACTGCCGCGGTGCGCGAGTTCACCGCCAGCTTGCGGTAGATGCTTTTGGTGTAGCCCTCGATGGTGAAGCGCGAAAGATCGGTGGCGCCGGCGATCTCCCGGTTGCTGAGGCCGCGGGCCACCAGATGCAGCACTTCCACCTCACGCTCGGACAAGGTATCGGCGGAGGCCCCAGGCGAGGCATCGGCTGCATTCGCCGCCGGTTTGGCGTTGGGCAGCAGGGTGAGGATGCGCCGGGCCACGAAAGGATCGATCGGCGCACCGCCGCGGCGGATGCTTTGCAGCGCGAGTTCCAGTTCGACGTCATCGCGCTCTTTCAGCAGATAGCCGATCGCGCCTGCCCGCAAGGCTGCAAGCACGGTCTCCTCGTCACCCCAGGCGGAGATCACCACGGTCGGCATGTCAGGGTGGTGGTCGTGCAACCATCGGATCAGGTCGACGCCGCTGCCGTCGGGCAGGCCGATATCGACCAGGGCGAGGCGCGGAACCTGCGCGGCGATCCGCGCCTTGGCCTCGGCGATACTACCGGCGGTACCGATGTCATGCTCGCCGCCGTGGCCCAGACCGGCAAGCAGGCGCGCGAGACGCTGCTGCGTCGTGGCGTCGTCCTCGACGATCAGCGCCGGATCGAGTTCGATTCCGTCGGTCGTTCCCATGCTCTGCATTCACCCCTGCGTGATGACGCCATTATGCGTGGATCAGGCTGCAGCTGCATGGGGCAGGGCGCGGTGTCCCCGGCGCTCAGTCGAGCGCGGCGAATACGTCGCGCGTGAGGTTCTCCGGCGCGTCGCCGGTGCAGACCACGTCGTCCTCGATGCGGATGACGCCGTACTGGCGGAACGCATCCACCTTGGCCCAGTCGACGTCGGCGGCGACCGGCTTGTCGCGTAGCTCGGTCAGCTGCATCTCGATGAAATAGTCGAACCTGAAAAACGAGCCTGGTCACGTTTGACGCCGACGGTCATCAGCTGAGCAACAACAGCTACTACCGCATTGGTCAGGCTTACCTGGTCAGCGGCATGTCCGACTATCCCAGCGGGTATGGGTCGCTCCTATCCGGCTGGCTGCAGTCGGGCAGGTGACGACGTACAACGCTGATGGACAGGTCACGGCACAAGCGCAATTCGGCCGGTGGGGTACCAACTGGACGTCGCTGGGCCTCCAGAACGACATGGGTACGCTGCCGGACGAGACCAGCTCGGCGCCCACCATCAGTAGCGACGATGCACTGACGCGTGGCGGCATCACGACCTATACCGGCTTCGACCACGACGACCACGCTGGCCCAAAAATTTTGTCGATTCGCTGGGCTGGCCCAAAAACTGTTGGCAGGATTGGCCCAGAGTTCTTGTCGTTTCGGCTCAAAAATCGTGGCGGTGACCAGAAGGTGACAAGGTTACGCGGAGTGACATGGTTAATTGGGTCGATGACACGGTTAACTGGGTGACGACACCAGGGCCGCGGCGGATGAGATGCTTGCAAAAACGGGTCGCACATAATTTTACATAATATACATTATGCGCAATGTTATAGCCGTGGTGGCTCTTGGCACGATCCTGGCTTGGTTGCTCCCCCGACCGCACGGAATGCGCACATGTCCAGCAAACGCCGTCGCTTGAACTGGCAGTACGACGACGAGAAACAGCAGTTCACTACACCATCAGGACGCACCGTGACCCTGCAGGAAATCGCACAACTCCTGCAGGACCAAGTGATATGCCACCACGACTTCCAAGGCGACTGGCTCGGCTGGCGTATGCGCGGCGACACACTCATACCACCGGGCGCGAGCAAACGAGGGCCGAAGATCAAGCCGCACAACGCGGCAGCCTTCGCGCGATGGGCTAGCGCTGACGAACGATCACATACGCACCCGAGCAACGCGCCGGCTGGCCGTCCGCGCCTATACCTTGCGTATACACGTTCCCGCTCCTAAGAATGACGTAGCCACCTTCGCACAACTCGCCGGACAACAACGGCTTAAGCACAGTTGCCGGCGAGGCCACAGCTAATTCCGAAGGCTCAACAAACAAATGTTCCCGTACGGGCGGCAACGACGGATCAGAACGATCCGAGGCATGCGCCAGCATGTACCGATACATCGGCACTGTCGCAAGCGTGCACAACACTGCCACCACGTAATAAACCCAGTGGGGCACAGAAGATTTCCCGGCCATGGCGTCCCTCCCCTAATTCCGGGTAAAGGATAAACCAAAGCGGTTTGGCGGGGAGGTGCATGCCCTGATGGGATGAGGATCAGCCATGCACGTGCCAGGAGGCACGTGTAGGTGGGCAGCGGCCATACCGACAGCAAAAAGGCGTGCCCGGAGGGGTAAACCCCTCCACCCCATCACCGCAATATTATGTCACGCGTTACATATTGGCATGCCGCCTGCCCAGCTCTTTCAGGATAACCCGAACACCCTCGGGATACGGCAACGCGATGTCCTCACGCAACGCATCCAACAACACTACATCGGAATAATCAGCAAGACGATGATAGCTGAACTGCTCAACCTGACGCGCATTCGCCTTGCGATAAATACGCATGCGCTCTGCAGCAGACATGGCCTTGCCGTTCCTTGGGGGACGGCCACGCTTACGGGCAAGCGGCATATCGATCGTTCCAGGGTCTTTTTCGTCACGCATTACGATATCTCCTAACGTGGAGAGATATTATCGTAACGAGTTACTAAACGCAAATGGCTATATGGAATATGTAACGAGTTACGATTTAAATAGCCAGCATCAGGAGCAGCGCTTTCCCCCAACCAAACCAAAGAACGGTTTGGCCGGTGAAAAGCTTCCCCAGGCACTGCCCAACGGGCAGTCGTCAAGCCAAAGACCTGCAAACGACAGATTGCAGCGCTAGACGCGGCTTTAACATTCTGCGATCGAGGAATGTTAAAAAAGCGGTTTGGCAAAGAGGTGTAAGGGAGGAAAGGAGGAGACAGCATGCGCACGTGCCAGGAGGCACGTGTAGAAGGTTAGCGGCCATACCGACAGCAAAGGAGCGTATCCGTAGGGGTTTCACCCCTACACCCCAATCCGGCCATTACAAGGTGTGCGCCGAAGGCTGAGGACGCTTAGCCAACTCAGGTGGCAGATAATCCTGACGCATGGACGACTCCTTATAACCCGAACCCGATCCAGGCGAGCCCGCATCCGCTACATGCTGTGATCCATCGGCAACAGGATCAGCAGCAGACGCTGCACGCGTATCAGGCGGCAAGTCCAGCGGCCAAGGAGTCACGACAACGGCCTGCGTACGCCACGCGAGTTTCACGCCGTAACGATGAACTTGCACAACCACACCCAAGTCGCGTAGCTGATCGAACGTAAGCCGATCCAGCACCGCCGCTTTGCTGCCCTGCTCTCGCCACTCCACCATACCGGACGGCAGTCCAGACGATAACGTGATAATCGCCGCCAAACGAGGACGCGCTTTGCCGCACAGATCAAACACGTACTTCACTTCAACAGGCATGCCTGACGTGTCGAACTTCTGGACCGATTCCGCAGCGTGATCGTCCTGCGCCGAAGAGAACAACGCAGACGGGTGATGAAACGTGTCAACAGATGCTTGCGACGAAGCACCCGGCAAAGGCTTCTGCTGCGCAGCCAAAGGTTGCTGCTTGATCATTCCACGACCACCCGTGTGATACATGTGCAGCAAGAAGACGATAGACGCCACCAGCAATATCGCGATAGGTATACCCAGACGCGCCAGCTTACGCCACACCGTTGCGCCACCGGCCTTATACACATCCTTGTTGCTGGACCCTTCCGCGTAACCGTGATACAGCGGAAAAATCTTGGGATCGTAGGCCAAAACACGCGTATCCACCTCCTGAAACTTGTCCGGCTCATAGGAGTGATACTGACGCAGGTTGTAGCGCCCATCGAGACCGAGCGCGGTCAGCTTCTGAAAAACGTTCTTGCGCTCAACGCGTGCACGCACCGACGAATGCAAACGACGATACCACTGCGACAACAGCACGCCATCCATGCCGTTCTGACTGCACAGCGCGAAAAACTGTTCGATTTTCGGCGCGATTGCATTGCGATCCGCGACGTAAAACTCATGCGCTTCGTCAATGACAAACAACGCATCCTTGAACTTCGCCGGTATCGACCACTGACCCAGCTCGTCTTTCTCCGCCGTGAAAAAGTCACGGCATTCTGCAGTGGGCACATCAATCAGCAACTCATCAACACGCTCACGAGGCATCTGCAGATACGCCGCAATGGCATCACGATTCAACCCGTTGAGCCTCGCGTACACACGACGCCCGGCCTGCAAGGCGGGCAAGATATGCGTTTTAACCGCATCGTAAGACTTACCCGCACGCGCCACGCCTTCGTTAAAAACGAGCATATATCACCACTGAAAGAGAGTAAGAAATTTACGCGTAAGCCGGAACACGTAGCCGAGACCAATCAGGCCGAACGCTGCCGGAAATTGAAGCTCACCCAGGAAGAAGCCCAGCGCAGACATCGTGGGAGACAAAATGCCCTGCAAGGAATAGTTCTGCAGCCAGGAGGGCGAACCGATAGCGCTAATCGCAGCAGAGACCAAGCTCAACACCACCGCGATCACGTACGTAACAAGGTCTTTAAGAAACGCCACGACCGCATCAAACACCGTGTTGATCGCACTCGCAAACCAGTTCGTCAGCTTGCTCAGCCAGCCCGTACCAGCACTGCCGCCAGACGGTTGATTTGTGCTGCCTAGGCCCGTACCCAACGACGTGGAACCGCCAGAAGACGATCCGCCCGTCACCAAGTTTTCGCACGTCTGCGTACCCGACGAATCATCGTTGACGCACACCGAACCACCCGTGCCCTGTTGCGTGCACACGTTGACACCATTCACGACGCTGCACGTAACGCTAGAGATAGTAGTCTGCGCGTGAACAGCGCGCGGCACCATGGCGGCGAACAACACCACAACAGCTACGAGCGCAAGTAAGCTAATAGAGCGCAATGCGGAATGCACAAAACGCCCCTACGGCAAGAACAATAAAACCCGCCAACTGCAGATACGACAACACACCAGGCTGACAAAAATAGTCAAATGTCTGGGCAGGAACGTACTTGCTCGCCGCCATCGTGTAGACAGGGCAAGAGCCGGACGCAGACAACGAGAAGAATCCCGTAACCGAAGACACAACCGCCGAACTGGATACAGATTGCTTAAAAGCAGCGTAAACGCTCGATGGTGTATCCGTGCTTGGCGTATACAAGTTGCCGATGTTGCCATCCGCGTTACCAACGTCGCACACGCCTGTATCGCACTTCGTGCTAGTCGAACTTGACGAAGCCGGGTTGTCCGTCGTGCCCGTCGTGGTGGTCGTGCCGGAGTAGCTGCCGGAACCGGTGCCACCAGTCCCGGTGCCGGAATCAGACCCAGACGTGGTGCCCGACGTATTGCTTGTGCTGTTGGTGGTCGACGTCGACCCAGACGTGTTTGTTTGAGACGTCGAATCCGTCGAATTGTTCGCCGAAGACGACGACGACGCGGGGTTACCACCATTCGGGTTATACGTCACGCACTTGCCCGAATTCTGATCGCAATACGTCTTAGAACCGTCGGCGTTACTCGTTTCAGATGGCGGCTTATAGGGTGTACTCGTTCCAGCCCCCGCACACGCCGAACCCGTTTCAACATACAGGCCCGAATTAGGGCCGCCGAAAAACATCGACAAACAGCAACCCTGGTACGACGCAACACCGTCTGCCGACGAGTAAAGAATGGATGAACCCATGGCGGGCATAAAGCCGCTAACGCACGGCGGAGAACAATACTCCCAAGAACCGTACCAACCGTTCAAAGCACTGCCATCTTTCGCCAACTCGTACGCCCATAGATCACTACTACCAGAAGGCCCAAGATCAGCCGCAGGACACGTATAGGTATGACCATTGCCCGCGCTCTGAGCAACAGCGGCCTGGCACTGCGCCAACGCTTGAGATTGCGTATACGGTGCGCTACACGCAAGCGCAGGAAAAGCATGCAATCCAAGCAGCAGACATGCTAGGCGAACAAACCACCGTGCAGTAGCACGGAACATATCGCGATTCATTGATCCAACCCCATGCACGTCACCCAGGCACAAAGCACGCCGAGAAAACCGAAAAACAAGAGAAAGATCACAGCTAAGCCTCCAAAAAATCTGCATCATCGTTAGGCGAGTCGTCTTCCGTATCGTCTTCGGCATCCGACTCATCGTGCGCATCATACGAAAGCCGGACACCTCGCTCACTGTCAAATCGGCTTGGACAATGAGGCTCCAACGAATTGGCCACAGGGACACCCGCGGAAGCTTGAACCGCTGCACGATCCCGGCGAGACCTAACAACGCCCGCGACAACGGCGACAGCAAACGCCGCAAACAGCACCGTAGCAATCACCGCACCGAACGAGACCACGCCACCCACGACAGGCTGAACGGCCACGCCTTGCGTGACGTTCGCCAACGGCTGCATGTTGCCGCCACCCGTTCCAATGCACTGGCCCTGCGAACCCATAGACGAGCCAGCACCGCAATTGCTCCCACCAGCAGCCATGACGAACCCCCACGCAAAAAGAGCAGGACGGCATACACCGCCCTGCCCCAAGTCCATCACTTGACCATGGTGGCCGCTTTCCGCGTGCCGAAGCGCGCGAAATTCACCGCAACGATAATCGCGCCGAACGCGATGATGCCGGCGACCACATCCGCCGTATCCAGGCCGGTGGCAAGATTCGCCAAGCCCGACAGCGCACCCGTGGTCTGCGCCGAAGCCGCACCAGCAGCACCGGCCAGAACCGCACCTACGCCAACCTTGCGGCGGACGTTCTTGAACCAACTACGCATACTCATTTCTCCCGATTGAACATGTTGATAGCCGATCCCACGCAACGAGCCACGACGTAAAAAAACATAACCGTGCCCCAGAAACCGCAGAACCACGTTGCAGCGTCAGTAGTCGACGGAACTTGATAAGCCGCCTGCACCGCCGGATACACAACGCCATATGACGCAGCATCAATGAGTACGTAGCCGGCACAGTTAACTCCCGTCGACGACGAGGACACCGGCCCCTGATCGACCAGCGCCCCGTTACTGTCCAGCCCGACGCACTCAGACATGCCGCACCATTCCTTACGTCCTGCGCACGCGCGCAGAAACGAAAACCAAAGAACACCACCACACACAACGCGCGCCGCGCACGGCTCCGGTCGCTACGCTCTCGGAGGCGAGCGCGGCGCGGCGAATAGAAACGGGAAGGCTCACAACGGGACCCTGCCCAGCGCCTTGCGCCAGACGAACGCAACCAAGCGCCACGTATCGCGCACACCGCGCGCAAGCACGACCACAAGCCAGATCCCGAACAGAATCCGCATCACCGCCTCCCGAGATACCGAAAGAACAGAAAAGCGCAAACACCGACCGCCACCAGCGCTATATCGCGGTACGACACACACGCATACATCGCTGGCTGGATAAGCTGTAAAACGGCTGCGTCCGCGCCAGACAACGAAAAGGGCGCCCCCAGCCGGCGATAAGGGATACACATCAACCAGGGGCGCCCTAACGCGATCACGCAGCCTTACCCGGCGCCACAGCCGTTACCGGTTTCACCGCACGGAGCTTCATGTAGCGCGACAGCTCCAAGTCACCGAAACGACCTAGCGAGAAACAACTAGGATCGATTTCGTAATCGCCCACCGGATAGACGGCGCCAGTACCGAGACCGATGCGAAACGGCAGGCCGTAGCCGTCTCCCTGGTCAAGCACGGCACGCTGCTCACGCAAAACCTGCTGGATGCCCGACTTGTCTCTGTAGGTACGCTCCACCACAACGGTATCTTTGATCATCACGCGGGACATAGTTCTTGCCTCACCATTTCATGTAATTGATTCGCTGCACCAAGAGTCTTAAAACGCGAGGGCAGCGATTCCCGCGTCACGTTTTCACGTAAAAACCGCTCGGCATCATCGCCGAGCGCACGCAAAATCAAACCAAGCGAAGGGCCGCACTGCGTACGCAACCACTTCACGCACGCGACTGCGGTAGCTTCGACCTTCGCTTTCACAACAGTTAGCTTGTTCGCAACGTCCTGTAGCGAGATGCGTTCGCACAACTCGTCAAGAAACGCATGCGCGCCACGGAAATAGCGAAGCGGATGCAGGAGCATGTCCAGAGGAAGACCACGACGAGCGCGCGGATTTTCCGCAGCATCTTCGCCGACGTGCTTACCGTAGAAACGTTGCTCAATCCTCAACCATGGCGAGGATTCGTCTTTGAGCTGCTTGCCTTTCTCGTAAATGCACAGTTCCTTGTGCCCTTTCTTACCCACGTACAACGTGCAACCCGTGCCGTTACCGTGATCGTCGAGAAAGCGCGTCTTGGGAGGACGCCCTGCACCTGCAAAAAGACCATCGCACGCACGCCGCGCTGTATCGCGAAGGTCAAGGCTTACACCGGCAAAATCATCAAGCGCAAGATCGCAGCGACTTACACGCGCGGCAAGAATTTCAAGCTGAAAATGCACATGCTCCCAGCGGCGAATCCAACGACAACCCTCACCGCTCAACTCCACCAACATCGTCCCCGCATTGCCGCCGAAGGCCACGCGGCCAACGAGCGCGCCCTCACGATCCAAGATGTAGCAAGAGTTTTCGTAACGGTAGAGCTTGCGCCCGGTCGGGCGCGAAACCTTCAACATCGCCTCGGAGCCGAAAATGAACTGCGCGATCCAGTCCGTGCTCGTTATCGAGCACTCCTCAAGGCGGGCCATCGGGAAGGTGACCGTAAGATAGTCGATCCCGAGGGCAAATCCGGTCACCCTACCCTTTTGGCCCCTGTTAGCGTCGGGGCCAAGACCGGCTGAGGACCTTTTCCCCGGTCCAGGCGGGGAAATCGATTTCTGTAACGCGTGACATTTATCCGAGAACTGGAACGCCTCGGCAGGACGGCGGCGCGTCATACCCACCTCCGGTGCCCGATGAACCACACGGCACCACCGCCAAGCAGGCGATTAAGGAACACGCCCACGCGCGCACGAAGCGCACTGTCGTAATAGACCGACCAGACCCACAAATCCCCATCCACAAAATGGACAACGATCTGCGAGCGATACAGCCGACGCTTCACAGCAGGCCCCGCATAACCTGCATCGCGGTCTCAGCATGACGCCCGGCACGGCGCTCAGCGTCCTGCGCAGCAGGTTCATCGCCCAACGTGCGGAAGATAGATGCGAAACGCAGCTCGGTTTCGCACAACTCAGCACAACGGCTTACGGCTTCGAACTGGAAGCGCGTCATAGAGAAACACCCTGCTTGACGCACTGCTCAAGGACCAAGCGCGCAACGCCCACTACGTTTTCCGATTCCTCACAGGTATACGTGTTCAACTCAGCAACACCCAAGGCGAACAGCACCACCTCAGCTTGTTCAGACGTCAGGGTCAGAATCACTTCGGCAGTAAGGATGCGATTAGCCATCACCGGACCCCTGCGAGAAGCGGCGCCATGCGAACGCCTTGGAGAAACGCCCTCGCCCACTGCTCATGCCGGGGCATCACAGAGGTCACGACATAGCCAGGAGAAACGACGGCACCATGCACGCGAGCATGGGCAATCAAAAAAACGGGGTGCGCAGGATCGTTAGAACGAAACTCAACGCGAAGCGGAGCGGGTACGTGCATTGGATTCCCCATAACGTCAAGACTCTTGACGCGCGGGCACAGTAAAGTACCTTGACGCTACCTCCGTCAAGGGTCCTTACGGTGAATAATTCCAATCAATTGCTCGATCTCTATAGCCGCAAGCTATCGCTGGAAACGAACCAGGCCATCGCAGACAAGCTAGGCGTAAAGCGCCCAACAGTCAGCATGTGGAAAAGCGAGACCTCGCACCCGAACGCAGCAGCGATAGAGGCCATGTGCAAGGCCACAGGAGAGCCAATCGCGAAATGGCTACCCCTAATCGAAGCGGAGCGATGCAGAACCCCAGACGACCGCAAGGTGTGGCTTCGACTTGCGCAAGCAGCTGCAGCAATGGCAACGATCTTCATCACGGCGAAACACGGGGTAGACGCGCACACCATCGCAGCATTCGTGTTTTCACCTGTATACATTATGCGCAATTGCGCAGGTTCCTTGCCCAGATGTTGCGCGCTTGTTGTCGCAGTCCCGTGTTGAGCGCACGCGACGATGGCCCGCCTACGTAGTTCTGAGGAACTGCCATCTAGATTTGCTCCACGGATCGTAACTAGCTGGCGGAAATCCTCCGTTCGCCGATACAGACAGTTGCCGGCACTCATTTGACCGTTTTCCTTCCTTGAAGTCTCGGTTTGGCCTTCGTGGTCGATACCGGGTTGTTGGCCGCGCGCTTAGAAGACGTCATCTGACTGCGCCAACGATTGAGCGTGGTTTCCATGGCGGCCACTTGGCCGGCATGATGGGCCGCCTGCTGCTCAGCTGTACGGACGGCAGCCCGCAGTTGCTCTTGCTGGGCGGTTAGTTGCGTGATGTGCTTGTTGTGCTCTCGCTGCTCCCGCTCGATTCGTTGTTGCAGCGCCTTGATCTCCTGGCGCGCATGATCCACTTGCTGATGGGTGCGGTCTTCTACAAGGCGTAGATGCTCGTGCGTGGCACTACGTTCGGCGCGCAACGAGGCCAATTCGGCGTCCTGTTGCTCAAGCTGATGCTGCAGACGATTGCGTTGTGCCAGGAGGTCAGCGCACTGAGCTTCCAACTGCTCGACGAGCGCCAGGCGTTCACTCGCTTGCACCTCAGCCTGAGCCAGCTTGGCAGTGTTTTCAGCGACATTGGCCTGGGCTTCAGCCAGGGCAATTTCCCACACTTTGCGCTCCTGGACGAGGGACGTCTGTTCGGCGAAAAGGGCGTTTTGCTCCTCGGTGAGCGCGGCGCGCGCATGGGTCTCAGCATGCGCGAGGGCGAGCCGCCACACCTCCGCGAACGCCTGCCCTGCTTCCGGCGGTACGTCAGGAAGCTTGATGACCTCCTGCAACCGTTGCGCCAACGTGCCGCGCCACGCGTCCAGCATGCGTGTCACCGTATTCGGCGAGCCGGTGCCGAGTGCCTGACGAATCTTCTCGACGGTTGGGTTTTCGCCGGCCGCGACGATCGCATCCGCCGCCTGATTGACCTGTTCTTGGGTGATGCCTCTAGGCACTTGTATGTCTCCTCGATCGGCGCCCTGCCCTGGCCTTAACGTACTCGCGATAAGTGATGATTATCGTGGCTAGACGCCCTATTTCATAATGTATATTACATATTATGAATGATAATTCCACCATTCCAACCCTCGCGCAACCCGCTTCCAGCCTGGCGCTGCCGATCCAGCTTGCGCAGCAAGCCGCTGACGCCGTGCGAGAGCTGCTGGCCGAAGCAGCGGCCGCCAACACCACGCGCAGCTACGGCAGCGCCTTGCGCTATTGGGCCGGATGGCATGCGGCACGGTATGGCATCGAACTAACGCTGCCGGTGCCTGAAGCCACGGTGCTGCAATTCGTGGTCGACCACGTCGTGCGCCGTTCTGCCGAAGGCGACTTGGCCTGGGAGTTACCGTCCGCTGTCGATCAGGCCCTAGTCGCTGCCGGCCTCAAGGCCAAGCCGGGACCGTGGACCTTAGCGACGGTCCGGCATCGTGTCGCCGTGCTATCCACCGCGCACCGGTTGAAACACGTGACCAATCCGTGCGAACAACCGGCGGTCCGCACGGTGTTGAGCCGGGCGGGCCGCGCGGCAGTCAAGCGCGGCGAGCGGCCACGCAAGAAGACCGCGATCACCCTGGCGGAGCTGGAGGCCATGTTGGCGACGTGCGACGACAGCGTCGAAGGCATCCGTGACCGAGCCCTGCTCTGCTTTGCGTTTGCCAGCGGCGGGCGGCGACGCAGCGAGGTCGCCGCCGCGGATCTGCGCGACCTGCGGCGCATCGGCCCACAGGGTTTCATCTATCGCTTGGAACACAGCAAGACCCAGCAGGCCGGCGTCACCGCCTCATCGACACCGGACAAGCCCATTCTCGATCGCGCCGCGCAGGCCTTGGAAGCGTGGCTGGTCGCGGCCTGCCTCACGGAAGGGGCGATATTTCGGCGATTATGGAAGCATCGGGTCGGGCCTGCCCTCTCGCCGGCCGCGGTGGGCGAGATTGTGCAGCGACGCGCTCGTTTGGCGGGCCTGGAGGGGGACTTTGGTGGGCACAGCCTGCGGTCCGGCTTCGTCACCGAGGCCAGCCGGCAGGGCGTGGCGCTGCCGGCAATCATGGCGCTGACCGAGCACCGCGCGGTGTCTAGCGTGATGGGGTACTACCAAGCCGGAGGGATCGCGGATAATCCCGCCGCGTACTTGCTTGATTCTCCAAAGAGCAGCGGGTAACGGGGCGTTGGCCGAGCGCACGCTAGCGAGCGAGCCGTGGTCTTAGGCATTGCGACGCCCATTGGGCATAGTCATTCAAGGAGGGGCATTTTCTGTGGCCACGACGTCAAAGATCGAATGGACCGAGCAGACGTGGAATCCGATTACGGGCTGCACCAAGCTATCGGCTGGCTGCAAGCATTGTTATGCCGAGACGCTCGCCCGACGTCTGCAGGCCATGGGCACTCCCGGCTACGAGAACGGCTTCGCATTGACCTTGATGCCGCAACGCCTTGAGGAGCCGCTGCGCCGCAAGAAGCCCACGATTTATTTTGTCAATTCCATGTCAGACCTTTTCCATGAGAAGGTCCCCGACGACTATATCGAGCGTATCGTGGATGTCATGGCCCGGACACCACATCACTCCTATCAAGTACTGACTAAGCGCGCCGCTCGAATGGCACGCTTCTTTAAAAGCCGCGCAGTACCTGACAACGTTTGGCTAGGCGTCTCGGTCGAAAATCGAAGGCACGGGCTACCTCGAATCGATCACTTGCGTGGCATCCGTGCGCGCATTCGGTTTTTGTCTGTTGAGCCCCTATTGGAGGATGTGGGGATGCTCAATCTCACGGACATTCACTGGGTGATCGTCGGCGGCGAGTCAGGCCCAAAGGCGCGCCCTATGGCTCCCGCATGGGCCGAGTCCGTGCGCGTCCAGTGCAAGAAGCAGAAGGTCGCCTTCTTCTTCAAGCAATGGGGTGGCTGGGGGGCGGACGGAATGCGGCGCGCAAAGTCCAAGAATGGTCGCCTTCTGAACGGTCGCACTTGGGATGAAATGCCTGCTACGCTGCATTCTTGGGGGTAATCAGGAGGATGGCCTGTCATGACAAAAGGGGGCTACGGGTGGTCGCTCGATGGAGCACTGCCCGTTATCGAGGACCATAGCCGCGCCAAGCACGACGTGCTACGAGCGTATCTGATCAACTACCTGCGCATTCTTGCGCAACACCCCCGCAGTGAGGGGATTCGCGTCACTCTTGTTGATGGCTTTGCTGGCGGCGGCCGATACCGCACGGAATCGGGTGACGAAGTGAGTGGCTCGCCTCTGGTGCTCTTGGAGGCACTTCAAGAGGCGCGCGCCCTGGTTTCTGCGGATCGGAAGCAACGCGGTATCCGTACGCCCTACGTGATTGACGCGCATGTCCACTTGGTCGAACAGAATCGATCAACGTGCGCGTTTCTCCGAAAGGTGATGGCAGACAGCCCGCTGGCGAGCGCATCAGATACGCGAGTCACGATTCATGGGGATGATTTTCATCAAGCACTCCCGGGCATTTTAAAGGACATTCAGGACCGGCAGCGGCGCAACGGGCGCAGCGTTTTCATCCTTGATCAGTACGGCTGGAGTCAGGTCAATCTCGACGCCGTCAAGCAGATTTTTGCGGAACTACCCTACGCAGAGGTGTTTCTCACTTGGATGATCGATAATCTGATCAACTTTCTGTCCGAACAGATGATCGACAAACTCAATCCGGCGTTACAGCGCACCGGGCTGGGACAAGCGATTACCGCGGAACAATTGCTGGCCATCAAGCAGACGGATACAGGGGTTGATGGCGACCTCACCTGGCGGCGCGCTATCCAGACCCTGATGACAGGTCAAATCCGTGCAAGCTCCGGTGCAGCCTTTAGCACACCTTTCTACATCGTTCCTCGCAATAGCCGCCGTGGTTATTGGCTCTTGCATTTGGCTCGTCATTGGCGGGCGAACGAAGAAATGAAGCGCATCCACTGGGAGAGCAACAATCTCCATCACCCGGGCGGGGCTGGCTTCAATATGCTGGGGTATTTGGGCAACCATGGTCAGCTCGCTTTTGATAACCGATTCGACGAGCATGCCCGTCAGGCCACACGAGATGCTTTGCGCCATGACATACCTCAGCGGATAGGTCAGTTACATAGCCCAATACGCTTCGGGGACTTAGTTCAACTGACCGCAAACGAAACCCCTGCGCGACTCGATCAGCTCCAGGAGGCGGTATTTTCGCTTTCGCGTGAGCGCCAGTTGATTGTCACCACGCAATCGGGCGCCACGCGTCGCGGGGCCCATAGCATTGCTAGCGAAGATCTCATCGAGCTGCCCACCCAGCTATGGCTTTTGCCGAACTAGGCGAGGCACGCATGTTCTTTCACATCGACGAGTCGGGAAATACCGGCAATAACCTGTTTGATGCGCATCAGCCTCGGCTGAGTTACGGACTATTGTCGAGCAGGACAAATGTTGACGTCCTTGGTCAGGCGCTGCATCGCAAGATGCTTAAGCTGGTCGACCAGCCCACTCTCCACGCCAATCTTCTAGGCGTGGACCGCTTGACACGCATTGCCCCTCTACTGATTGAACTTCAAAAGAAGATGAAGTTCGACTTCGACTATTACTTCATCGATAAGCCCGCTTTCGCACTGACTCTCTTGTTCGACGCGATTTTCGATGCAGGTTTGAACGAAGCCGTTAAGTGGGAGACCTATTGGACGCCATTTCGCTTTCTGGTTATCCGTGACCTGGGAACCCTGGTCGACGAGGATCTACTGAAGGAAGGATGGCGCCTGTGCACCCACAAGCGCATTAATACGCAGGAAGATTCCATCGTCACGCTTCTCAACGAACTCAAGGGGCGTGTGCTCGCCTCGAAACTCGATCCGCGATCAAAAGAGATTCAGATTGACGCGTTTTCATATGGTATCGCTCACCCACTTGACCTTGATTTTGGCACCGGCGATGACAAAATAATCTCGCCCAATGCAGTGGGCTTTCAGTTTGTCGTGGCTGCTATGGCCCGACGCCTTCGCAACAAAGGCCTTAAGGACGCAACGTCCATTGTTGTTGACCAGCAGACGCAGTTCAATCGCGCGCAAATTCAAACTCACGACCATCAGAAATCAATCGCGGATGGCATAGGGCGAGGTTCGGCTAAAGATCGAAAGTATGTCTTGGGTCATCCGCTTTTTCGGCACATGGGACCTGACGAAGTGCTGCAGAAGGGAATGCCTCATGCGAACATTAAAGTGAGCACTAGCGGCAACAGCATTGGATTGCAGATCGTAGACGTGTATCTGTGGATCACGAATCGTTTGCTCGCCGGCGCCGACCTCTCCCCGGAACTGGAGTTCTTGGGGAGCCTATTCTTGAGGCGGGCTCTGAGAGACGGTATTTCGCTTGAGGGAATGGCTCATCGTTTCGAAGACTTCATGAGCCACCTGCCCACCTTTGAAGAGTTGACACCCGAGCAGAAAGCTGCGGCTCAGCATGCAGTGGAAGAGCATCGCGCCAAAGTGAAGACACTAGGTCTTTGAAGCGCTCTTGTAATAGCGCTCTGCCCAAAGCTGGAAATTTCCAGGTACCACCCCGATACTGACACCGTGACGGAAGTGCCAGGGGGAGCACATGTCTACGAGAGGGGATTACTTCGACCAGTGGAGTCACCACGAATGGGAGCATTTGGTCGCAGCAAAGCAGGACTTTGTCGTCCACGTCGATAAGCAGCTCGATATTGACTGGGAGACTAGTGTCAACTATGACCAAATAGAGAAGGCCAACAGCGCTTTCAACTCTTCTGCCAAGCACGAAATCCTGACGCGCGGAGCTATTCTGGAAGCAACGCCTTGCAGCGAATTGCCTCGCGCCATCCAAATTCAGTTCAAGCGACTCGTTGGAGAGGCGTATTGCTGCTGCTTCGAGTTTGACTATGACCGTGCCAGGAAGGTGCTTAAAGCGGCAGAGCAGTTCATCCAGGCACGCAGCGAAGAGCGCGCTCGGAGCTGGTATCTGACAGCCAGTGGCTGCAGTGCCGGCATCCTCGCGATTGTTCTATGCATCGCCTGGGCCGCCCGATCATTCCTTACTGAGCTAATCGGACTCACGGCGTTCTGGGTCGGAGTATCCGTTCTGACCGGTGGAATTGGCGCCCTGCTCTCAGTCATAACTCGTGCGGGCCGGCTGCAAATTGACTGCTCGGCAGGCCGCGCCCTGCACAACCTGGAGGGTTCCTCACGCATAGTTGCAGGGGCCATATCCGGTGGTCTGGCGGGGCTCGCCGTGCTGTCTGGGATACTATTCCAGTCGATTAGCGAGTCTCACTTGATGGCAGTAGTGATCCTCGTTGCCACATCTGCAGGCTATACGGAGAGGATGGCTCCATCGATCATCTCAAGCTTCGATCTTTCGGGAAAAGAGAGCCGGACTGAGCAAAAGGCAAATAAGGACGAGAGTAGAAGCAAATGAAAAGACGAGCCTTGATCATTGGTGCACCGGGCGATGGTGTACGAAATACATACCTTTCAGGAGTTGAGATCGATGTTAGCGAATACAGGCGCTACCTCATGTCGCCTCTTGGCGGCGCATGGAGAGCTGACGAGATCGTTACCTTGGATAGTCCATCGGAAGCTCGCCTGATCACTGAGATCGAACGCCTAGCCGAGGCTGATTATTCATTTACAACTTTCTCAGGGCACGGATTCCATGAGTCCAACAAAAATTCCACCCACGTCGAAATACAACCTCACAAATACTTCGACGCCGCCCTTCTTCGAGACGGCGCCCCAAAGCATACACTTGTGTTGGATTGTTGTAGAGCGGTTGAAACGCTAACACTTCTTGAAGCATCCATGGACTCACTAGTCAAGAAGGCGCAAAAACTGGACCCCTCGGATTGCAGGCGTTATTTCGATGAACGAATTTCTCAGTGCGCCAAAGGCCTTGTGGAGTTGAATGCCTGCTCTATCGGCGAGTCTGCGCTAGATCTTCAGGGGCGTGGCGGCCTTTACTCGAGCAGCTTGATAAGAGGCGCCATCGAATGGGAATTGCATCAGGTGGTCGATACTGCCAAGAAGTATCGGATCTTTTCTGTATCTCTCGCCCACTCCAATGCCGAAAAGGCCGTAAGAAGCCATAGTCGAAATCGCCAGAATCCCCTGATTGATCAACCTCGGAGCGAGAAACAATTTCCCTTCGGAATTATTGCTTGAGTCAAAGTGCTGCTGAGCAGTTGGTGTTGGCGAACCGTTGACATCAAATGCCTCAGCCCACTTTCGTTCGATATGCAATCACGGTACCGCCAGCCTTCAACCCATCCAGATAGTCCGCCCATGCCCGCATCATGCGCTTGCGCTCATCCAGGTATCGGGCGGTATGGGTGTCGAGAGACCTTGCCTCCCACCCATACTGCGCCCCAATCGCTAGCGCAAAGACTTGCAATTCTTTCCCTGCTTCCAACTATGGACTCGGAGGTGCGCACATGCCCGTTTGGGGGCAAAGTCGGGCGCCGGTCCTACCCCCGATAACACGGGTTTATCACACCGTGTCGACCAAAAATCGCTATTTTAATACGGTGTACGTAGTGAATTTTACGCTTGTTCCGACCCATGGTACGTCCACCGCACTGGCACGATAAGCGGAGCAACTAACGCCCCCTGTTGAGCGTGCCAGGCCAGTTGCGGTGCTTCCTAGAAACGCCAGCTCACCTGCCCCCTGACGCCGGCGTCCACTGTATGCGCGGCGATCTGGGCATCGTAGGAGACACCCAGTTTCACGCGCTTGTTCACGGTGAGATCGATCCCCGCGTTCACCGCCACGGCGTTGCGGGCAATCGGCAAGCCTTGTACGGCGAATGCGCTGGCATCTGCAAAAGCCAGCGACGTGCCTGCTTTCAAATCACCTGACACGTGACGCCATCCAAGCGAAGCGTGCGCAGTGAATGAATCGCCCTGGAAAACGAAGTGCGTGGCGCCGCGCGTGCCTAGCGTCGTATAGGTGACCGCATGCCGGTTGCCCTGCACGGCCAGTGCCATGAGGCTGTCGCGCTCCTGGAACGAATCGTTCGCCAGCTTCACGTACGCCACTTGCGCGAACGGCTCGACGATCGCCTGCTTGAAGGAAAAGCGATAGGCCGCGTTGCCGTAGAACTCCGCCGTGCGTGCTGCGGTGCTGCTGCGCGCATTGTCGGAAAAATCGGCCGTCGTCACGCGGCGATTTGCCGTGATGCCGTGCCGGGTGTAATCGCCACCGGCGCTCAACGCCAGCGCGCCGAGCGAGGTGCCTGCATACAGGCCGACATGGACATCGTCGCTGGACAACGACGAGCCGCGCTGCGGTATGCCGAGCGAGGTTTTCGTATAACCGCCGACGACGCCGATGCGGCTGCTTTCTCCCACTGGCACATCCGCGCCAGCCAGAAAGCCACCTGTGGTGCGGGACAACGCCGCGTTGTTGCTGGTGCCGTCCTCGTGGCCCCATGAGCCGATGGATTGTCCCCACCAGGTGAGGCCGTTCGATTGGACTTTGACCGACTGGGTGGGTGCCGCGCCGATGCCGTATGCATCCAGATTCGCCTGTGCGAGGCGGGTGGTCACGGCATCGCGCACGATGCGCGAATTTTCCAGGTACGTGCTTTGCGCGCTGGCGTAGATTTCGCCGCTCAATTGATCGGCAGCGTCACGCAGTTGCGCATCGCCTTGCAAATTGGCCAGCACGACGAACGGCGCACTGTAGGACGGCATGTTCTGTACAGCAGTCAGCACCGCCATTTGATTGGGCGTGTGGGCTGCTGTCGCAAACAAAGGTAGCGGCGGCGGTTGCGGTACAACCGGTGGTGCAGGAAATGGAGAGGGTGTCGGTGTCGGCGTCGTTGATGGTGAAGGTGTCGGCGCCGGAGAAGGCGTGGACGTATCCGCATACGACACATCCAGATACACGTGATTGCCGTCATACACCGTCACCACTTTCAACAGCGGGCTCAAGCCTGTATCACCGACGATCGTGTAATTGCCGCTGAGTCCACCGTTGGCAGTAAGCAAGGTGTAGCGCCGGGTGCCCTGAAAGGCGGCGATCGACGTCGCCGATGGCACCAGGTCGATGATGGCACCGGGCTGCAGGATGCCGCTGCCACCCACCAGGATCTGGCTGGATACACCGGCCTGCCCCACATTCCATCGCGCTACGTACGTGGCGCCGGCCGCCTGGTTGTAACGGCCGTTGACGCTGAGGATTTGATACGTACCGTTGGCGATGCCCGGCGCCACCGTGCCCGCCACCATCAGATCGCCACGTATAAGGCCGTTGCCGGTCAACATGCCCGCATCGAGCACCGAGCCGACGGCGCCCTGCAAGTGGAGCGTGGCCTGCGCGCTGACACGGGTGAGGCCGCTGTAGGCATTGTCGCCGGCCAGTGTTTCCTCGCCGCCGTCGATGGTGAGCCCTGCACCGGTGCCGCCACCCAGGCCGCCATCGACCAGTTGACCGCTGAAGGTGCCGCTGGCTTGCGTCAACACCAGCGTATTGCCCCCCAGGTAACCCGTGCCGCTACCGGAAAGCGACTTGATGCTGACGTTGCCGGCGGCGCGCGACATGTCGAACGTGCCGTCGGCTTGCATGCCGGCCGACGTACTGATGTCGATCGGGCCAGCAAGCCCCAGCCAACCGCCCTGCTCGACCACGGTGTTGCCGGTGTAAGTATTGGCGCCACTCAAGTTGGCCATGCCGCCATTGGTCACCGTGAAGGCACCGCTGCCGGAGATCACGCCGGCAAGCCCGAGTGGACCCATCGCCTGCGTCACCGTCAAATCGGTGGTGAGCGGCGCATCGGTCACATAGAACGGCGTGTAGGCAGTGACCTGGTTTTCGAGGTCGTACATCACCGCGTTGTTCAAGAAGAACGACATGCCGTACAACGCCGTGCCCGAAGGAATCACCGACGCCGCGTTGCCCGTGCCCACCACATGGGTGGGATCGCCCTTGCCGTCGTCCGCGGTGGTCAGGGAAACCGACTTTGCGCCAGGTGCCGCACCGGTTGCGGTCAGCGTCAATCCGGCGCTTTCGTTGCCGTTGGCGTTGACGTGCCCGGCGGCGTTTTCAGCGGCGGTCAATCCGTTGTCGTTGAGATAAACCCCGGACGTGCCCGAGTCGAGCACCGTCTGCAACTTGGCCGTATACGCACCGTTGTTCAACCTATAGGTGAAGTACGTGTCGAACTGCTGCGCGGCATGCGCGCCGGACACGCCGAACGAACCTTGATACGTGCCCTGTTGCGTGCCGGCCACCCACGGCACCACGCTGAGAAACTGCGCGCGCAACGCCGGCGTAAGACCGAGAATGAAACAAGCCTGCCCGCAACTGCCGGGTGCGCCGGCCTTGCCGTTCGCTTCCACGATGTAGCCGGTAGTGGTGAGCATGCCCGGCAGCCCGCCGTTGTCGCCGGCATACAGAAAATTGCCGGCGCCGAACGTGCCATAGAAATGGCCATGCTCCGGCGCCGCACCCTGGTCGAGCGCCTGTTGCCAGCTGAGATCCTGGTACATCGTCACCGGCTGGCCCGACGGGTTCATGCCCGTTGCAACAGGCACGCCCTGGATGTCGCCACCTGGCACGTTCGGTGCGAAGTGGTTGGCGGTCATCACCCAATCGAGCGCCGCGGCAACCGGCAAGCCTTGCGACGGCGCCGCGCTGAATACCTGCTTGCCCGTGTTCGCGTTGTAGAACTGAACGCTGGAGGCCGTCGTGTTCTGCTGCCAATAACCGGTGGTGCCGTCGCCGTAATTGAACACGTACTGCGAACCCGTCGCCGATGCATTCCAGTCGGGGAACCACGGCACCGCGCCACCACCGCTGCCGACGGCAATGTTGAAGGAATCGGAGCCGGTGTCGAACCGGTATTCCTGCCGCGTGCCGCCGTTGAGGCCGACGTTGATGCCGAGGCGATAGTCAGGCGCGCTGCCGCCATTTGGCAGCTGGATGAGATCCAGCGGAATGTCGGTAGCCGATGCGCGGCCGTGCATCAGCACGCACGCCAAGGCGCACCATAGCGGCGAGTAGTTCAACTTTTTCATGCGTTCCCCTGTGACGTAATGGCACTAACTTGAGCGTGTATCTCGCGCTCGCCAGGGTGCGTCCCCTCCCCTGCGAAGTAGGGGAGGGTTAGGGTGGGGTGCGAGCGCAGCGAGCAAAACCACACGCCGCGGTCATGTGCTTCTTGCTGGCCGAAATCACAGAAAAATTCAGCTACACGCTAAAGCACAAGCGGCCCCACCCCAGCCCTCCCCTACTGTCGCAGGGGAGGGAGAAGATCACGGCAAGCCGTGGAACCATGACGCTTAATCCCTAGGCGCGCGTCGCGCGCTTATTTCGCCAACGCCGCAATCTCCGCGTCGCTCAACGCCCTGGAATAAAAACGGAAATCCTGGATACGTCCATCGAAAGACGAATGGCCAGCGTCCCAACCGAGCAGCCTTTTCTGGTCGAGCAACTGACGCGGTGACAACACGAAGGAATCGTCTTGGCCCGCGAGCCGGCCGTCGATGTAGATCTTGCCCGTGCCGCCGCGCAAGGTCACCGCAACGTGTACCCAGCGACGGAACGGCAGTGCCTGATCGGCCTCGACCGCTTGCTCGTCGTTGACGCCCGAGCCGGTGATGGCGAAGCGCAGTCTGCCCCCGCTGCGGCCTGCCAGCGGAGCAAGAAACATGCAGGCGCCGCCATCCAGTCCGATGAACAACAAGCAGGTGTTCCAATGCAACGGCGCATTGGCAAACGTCCACATCGACACCGTGAAATCGGCAACGTCGGTAATCATCCCGGCCGGAAGCTCCACATAGGATTGCTTGCCGTCGAGCTTGAGCGAGGCGCTTCCCGGTGTGCGACCTTCGCCCCAGCTTGCACCGTTCATCAGTGCGCCATCGCCGCGAACCCACTCGCCATCGCTGGTGGTGACCCAACCCACGGCCGTGCTGCCGCTGCCGTCGGCAAGATCCATCGAGCAGCGCAATTCGCCCGGAACCGCCACGCGCACTGCGCGCGACACGAGGCTTGCGCTGTTGCTGGCCTGGATCTGATAGAACCAAACGCCTTGCGCGGGCATATCGCTGAACGTGCGCGTTTCGCTCGCTGCGACGGAACCGATGACTTTGAACGGACCGTTCGCGCTGCTGCCGCGCTTGACCAGATAGGACCCCGTACCCTTGCCGCCCCACCACGAAAGCGTCACCTTGCCTTCGCTGCAAAATGCCGACACGCCGAATGGCGCACGCAATGGTCCGGCATAATCATCCAGCCGGCTCCACAGCGTGGTGTACGGCATGTCGTCGCTGCCGCCATCGGGGTTTCTGAACTCGGTGTTGTGCGCCATTTGCGAAATGTAAGGCGCGTCGATGCCCATGCGGTTGACGTAATGGTTGTAGATGGTTTCCCAACAACCACGCAACGAAGGGCCGGACTGGTTGGCCGCGGCGGTGAACATGCCCAGCGGGCTCGACTGGCGTGCAAACGGCATCACGTATTGCTTGCCATTCTTGTCCAGCACATTGGACTTTGCCACGTATTCCGCGCCGGCCAGGAAACGGTTGTTGAACGCCGAATAGAGATCGTCGCCCTGCTTCCACGCCATTTCGAGGAAGTCGCCGCCCAGCGACATGCCGAGGGTGGAGTGGCCCTGGTCGCGACCGCTTTCCTGCCACTGGCCCATGTAACCCGGATGCATGAAGTACACGCTATGCATCGCCATGCCATTGCCGAACTGCGTGTGCACGTCACCGTGATTGTTGCCGGTGTAGTAGTCGATCGCCTGCCGGTACAGGTCGATGTCATCGCAGAACACGCCAATGGCCAACGTACCGCAGAGCGCGGCATAGTCCCAGTTGGCGAAGCTCCATAGACCGCCGTCGGTCAGGTGTCCGCGCAGCCCCTGGGAAATCGGCGCCACGAATACATTGCGAAGCATGTCCTGGAAGCGCGCCACGCCCGCCGCCGACCAGCCGCTGTAGGTACGCATGATTTCCGCAGCATTGGCAAATTGGCGACCTGACATGCCGCACATCAAGTAGAACGTGTGATCGTCGTGCGCGGTGGAACCTGGCGGAACAGTCCCAATGAACTTCAAGGTTGATGACCACGCATCGAGCGTTTCCACGGCCGATCTGGCGTAGGCCTCGTCACCGGAAATCTTCCAGCGCAAGGCGCAGCAGAATGACCGCTGGGTATCCCTGTACAAGGCCCACTTCGTGCCGTCCTGGCGATAGCAGGCAGGCTGGGGATTGGGCTTGGCCGTCAAGGACGTGTCTCCGGAGGCGCACAGCGTCTGCCACCACTTGGTCCACGGCTGTTCGCCGTTCTTGATCTTGTTGCGGATGCGCGTGAAATCGTCCTCATTCGCCAGCAACCCCGGGTGCGTGAAGCGCCCCGTGATCAAGGGACTGCCCGCCGGCGAGGAATGGGAGGGAGGCAAGCTCCTGGCCCTGCTTTCGCCAACACCAAGCCCGAGCAGCAACGCGCCCGCGCCGAGGCCTGCGATGAAGCGCCGACGCGAACTGTCCTCGATGCTGTCGAACGCAGTCGCATCATCTTGCGGGTAGAACAGGGGGTAGTTCGTCTGCTTCATACAATGTGCACCTTGATGGCCATCGGTTCGCTACCGATGGCTGGATGGAAGACATGCAACGGAAATGGATGGGATCGATACAGCAAATTCTTGAACGATGCGCCTCGCATCATTCGATGGGAACCGTTATCCATGGACCACATGACACTTTTGCATCACAGATATCTCGCGACGACGACCACTGAAAAATGATCGCGAGCGCTCAAAATTTGGCGCATGATGCTCAAAGCGTCAGCCGTTGTGCATGTTCCACTAGGACAACTCAATGTCATTTTGGGTCGCGCGATCATTCTTGAGAACCAGCATGTGTTTTCACGTGCGCTGCGCAGTGAATCGCCCCTCATGAAAATTTGGATGCTTCGTATATCCGAATCGATATCGGTAGTTGGGCGAATCGGCCACAGAAGTGCGATGTGAATCGCAAATTGACCGCTTCATGCGCCGCGGCTTTGCGTGCCAACACAAAACACTCACATTTCGCCACGAAATTGCTGCTGCGCAACTTCAATTTTCGCAAATGTCTCTTGCGTTCTTCGCAATGCCACACCTGACAGCGAGCGATAGAGTGCTGCGCCAGGAATGAGGTGGCACGTACGGCAAGGGCGTTGATGGAATGCATCAACGCTTTCGCGAAAACCGAAACCTGTCAGACAACAAGCACGCTTTTCTTGCAAGAAATCAGACATTCGTCATTCCAGCGAAAGCTTGGATGACGAGGTGAGAGTCTCCGGCGACCGAAAGTCGCCGGCGTCGCAGTAGTCAAACCAAGTGCCGCTCAAGAAAAAACACGTTTTTGTCACGCAACAACGGCGCGATGCATCGCCTTCCTGCAGTGATGCGCTGATGGACCAGCGGCGGCGATACACCGCAACGAATCCAACATGCAAAACCTGGAGGGGATCATGAAGACACGCTTGCAGCGGGCCATCGCCCGTGGATTGATGTGCAGCACGCTGGCCGCGCTTTCGCTATCGCCCATGGCGACGCTTGCGCAAGGCACACCGTCCTACACCTGGAACAACGTGCGCATCGTCGCCGGCGGTTACGTCGACGGCATCATCGCGCATCCGAAACAGCAAGGCCTGTTCTACGCGCGCACCGACGTGGGCGGCGCGTACCGCTACAACGCCACCACCGCGCAATGGGTGCCGTTGACGGACTGGGTGTCGCCGGCCGATGCCAATTGGACCGGCATCGAAAGCGTGGCGATCGATCCGAACAACCCGAACATGCTTTATCTGGTTGGCGGTTTGTACACGCAATCGTGGGGCAGCAATGGCGCGATACTGGTGTCGTCCGACCAGGGCGCGCATTTCACCGCGCATCCGCTCAACTTCAAGGTTGGCGGCAATATGGACGGACGCAACGTGGGCGAGCGTTTGCAGGTGGATCCGAACAAGGGATCGATCCTTTTCTACGGCACGCGCAACGATGCCGATCAAGCGAGCACCAACGGCTTGTGGACCAGCACCGATAGCGGCAGCACGTGGAATCGCGTGAGCAGCTTCACTGCGCTATCCAGCGACGGCACCGGCGCGGGTGTGGCGTTCATCGCGTTCTATCAGCCATCGAGCGGTGCAGGCTCGCCGACCAAGACCATCTTTGCCGGCGTATCCACCAGCACGGCGACATCGTCGCTGTACAAGAGCACGGATGGCGGCGCAACGTGGGCGCCAGTGTCCGGTGGCCCCGCCGCGGGCATGATGCCGCAGCGCGGGCTGATCGGTCCTGATGGCAATCTCTACATGACCTATGGCAATGCCATTGGTCCCAATGGGATGACTGCAGGCCAGGTGTGGAAGTACAGCATTGGCCTCAACACCTGGCAGAACATCACGCCGACCGATCCGTACAACTATCCGTCCGGTTACAGCGGCCTGGCGCTCGATCCGGAAAAGCCCGGCACGCTGGTGGTGATGACGATGGATCACTGGTGGCCCACCGACACCATGTACCGCAGCACCAATGGCGGTTCGACCTGGACGGACGTCGGTGCGAATGCGGTGCGCGATTCGAGCGTGTCGCCATGGATCGTGCAGCCTGGGCAGACGCAAGCAGGTTTTGGCAACTGGGGTGAAGTGGCGATCGATCCCTTCAATTCGGCGCATGCCATGTACGGTACGGGCGGCGGCATCTGGGCCACTTCCGATCTCACCTCCGCCGATGCCGGACAAGCCACGCACTGGAGCGTCGGCGCCAGCGGCATCGAAGAAACGGCGGTGATCACGTTGCTGTCGCCCACCGCCGGCCCGCCCTTGATCAGCGGGCTCGGCGACGTGTGCGGTTTCGTGCACACCAGCCTGACGACGGTACCGCAGTCGCAACCCAACAACCCCACTTGTGGCGACAGCATCGGCACCGGGCTGGACTTTGCCAAGAGCTCGCCGTCGACGATCGTGCGCATTCTTCAGCACGGCAACAGCACGCTCACCTCATACGGTTCGATCTCCTACGACGGCGGTTCCACCTGGACGGGCTTCCCCAACCAGGCCGGCTCCACCAACGGCGGCGGCACAGTGGCGATTTCCGCCGATGGCAACACCATCGTGTGGGCGCCGAGCGATGTCGCGCCGGCCGTATCGACCGATCATGGCAACACGTGGAAAACCCTGACCTACCCCACCAGCAGCGGCAGCGCGAACCTGCCCACCGGTGCGCAGGTATTGTCGGATGGCTACAACGGCAATCTGTTCTATGCATGGAACCAGGCCACCGGCACGTTCTTCAGCAGTTCGGATAAAGGCATGACCTGGTATGCATCGACCACATCCGGCTTGCCGGTGCTGCCATCGTGGCAGAGCAGCCAGGCATCGACGGTAACCGGCGTGCAAGGCGATATCTGGCTGGCAACGCCCAACGGCCTGTATCGCAGCCAGAGCTCCGGCTGGAGCTGGAGCCAGGTCGATGCATCGACCGTCACTGCTGCAACGTCGATCGGTTTCGGCAAGGCGGCACCCGGCAAGTACTACCCGGCGATCTACCTCTCCGGCACGGTGAACGGCGTGACCGGCCTGTTCCGCTCCACCGACACCGGCGCAAGCTGGGTGCAAATCAACGATGCGCAACATCAATGGGGTGGCGTCACGCACGTGATTGGCGATCCCCGCACGTTCGGTACGGTATATCTGGGTACCAGTGCCGCGCGCGGCGTCATTTACGGCACTTCGTCGAACTAATGGAGGCATTGAGTTCCCTCCCCTGCTTGCGGGGGAGGGATACATGGGCTCTGCTCTTTATATACAGGAAGTGTCGAGTTCAACCGAGCCGAGCGCCCTTCTCCTTCGCATCGTCGATACGCTACAGGACCTCAGCGCGGTGCCGGCTATCGCTTCCAACACTGGCAATGGTCACCTCTGTTGAAACCCTACTCAAGCAGCTCGCCATAGTTGACGGTCAATTCTTCTTTGTTCTGTTGTCGCTTGCGTAAGCTATCTCTTAATAACTAGTGGCGGCGCGCCAGCATTTGTGACGCCATGCCGCTGCGTCAATGTGTTGGATTTTTCGTCGAATATCCACTGGCTCAGCCGTCGTGCAGGCTCGGATTGCTCGGCCGGGCCCACGTCTTGGTCAAGTTGACGAAGAATCACCGCCGCGTCAGCCGCCCTGGCCTTGCCGTAAGTAGCCAAGGCCATCTTTAGAATCTGGTCACGTTTCGCATGCGACGTTTCAAAAGCTGATCGTGCGTAATACGCGTAACAGTTGGACTCCATCTTTCCGTCGCCCCTCGCTCTAAATTTGGAAGCCGCTTCCAGATAGAGTTGATCACCTACTTCGTATTCTCCCCGCTTCATGGCGATAAGGCCGGTTGTGGCAAGGACAACAGGGTCGATATACGCGCTTGCAGTTCTCGTCAGCCGATGGAGATAGCTTTCAGCGAGATGAAGCTCGCCAGAGCTTGCTAACAAGTAAGCAAGATTTGCCAGCAGCGTGGCGTCTCGCGGGTCTGCGATGAGGCCCCGTTGAGCAAGATTGATCCCTTGAGAGTACTTCTTCTGAACCGCGTAAAGCGTAGTAAGGAACTGAAGTGGCCTACTGGAAAACGGTTCCTCGCCGTGCCACGAAAGTGCGTGTTGCTCGGCTTGATCGGTGTTCAAAGCCTCCCAGGCAAGAAGCGTTTGCGCCTCTGAGGCGCTTAGCGCAACTCTTCTTTGTTCCGGCTGATTTAGGTCGATAGCGAGCAACTTCTGATCTGTCACGGCCTGAGCGATGACGTTATCGTTAGGGGAGCGAAGCGCGACGCGAAAGAGATCTCGGGCTCTCCTCAAGTTACCGTTGGCTAGTTCAATGCCTCCAATGGCACCAGCCAGCTCCGACAGATCGGCGTACCTGGCACCCTTTTCATGGATTAGACGTTGCCCTTTGGCTGCAAAGCGCGGCGGCATCCCCGCGATATCGGCCAACGCAATCTCGGACGCCATGAGCCATGGGTCACCAGGTGTGCGTGCATGTCGCTGGACAAGTAAATGTGCTTCGTCTGCTCTCCGTGCATGAACGTAAAATCGCGCCAAAGTCCTGATAGCTATTCTGCTATTTGGTGACAGGCTAAGTGCTGCTCGTAGTGATCGTTCTGCCTTCCTCGGATTGCCCGCAGAAAGTTGAAATTGCGCCATGTCCAATAGAATGAGTGGATTTGCCGGGTTCACTCTTAAAGTTTGTCGGAGAACGGCCATCTCCCGTTGCGTGGTCGGATTGCAGATCTCAAAACTCTGGGATGAGAGCTCTGCTTCGCGCTCCCCAAGCACTGATGAGATGATCACCTGCTGTGCTGGAGTAATTGAACTGTTGCGCTGTACAGCCTCATGAGCCACCGCGGAAATTTGATCTCTGAGCCTGGGGTCTATCGAGAAGGCCAAGACATCCCCCAGATGGCCAGTCGTAGGATTTTTTCTCCATTCGAAGATCGATTGCGCCAGATTTTCAGCATCTAGTTCAAACGAGTGGGAGGTGCTTCTGATCGAGAAGGATGCTTCAGCCAAATCGAGCGTCGAGGCCGTTCGTCTCCATCGAGGAATCAACCTTCTTGTCGGCAGCGAGCTGGTCATACAGTGCCTTTACGCTCTTCGAGGCTTACACGTTCTGCTATGCGAAGAAATTTCTGATGATATCGATCAATTCCAACAACGCCCTGCAACCTGGCACGGCGATCGCCACGTTTGGAAGGATCTGGTGCTGTGAGCTCCGTAATCGTGGAGATTAACTCCTCGCGTGAGCATGCGGGAAGCTCAGGAACAACATGCAGCGCAATCGCTTTTGCTTGAGCTTGCTTGAGCACATCTATGAGCTGCTCGTCAAAAGCGCCTCGGTACACGGCAGGACGGAACGAATCTGGGATTTCATTGACGAGAAGCGGGTTCATCGCTACGCCGGAAAACAAGAAGACGGCAAGGCTCCCCAATAGGTACGCGTCTCCAGCTTCTCGTTCGTCGTTCCACTGCGCAGATTTATACCCATACCATTTCTCCGGTGGGGCATATGTTTGATCGCCCGGCCAGATCATGGCATCGAACGGTCCGTTCATACCTTTTCTCACGCACCGTCCAAGGTCGCCCAACTTCATCATTTCGGCTTTGCCGAGTAACTCCCCAACCAATATGACGTTCGACGGCTTTACATCAAGATGGGCGACTCCTCTTCGATGAAGTTGATCCAGGGCAAGCGCAACGTCCCGGAGCACCCGAAGCCGCCAGGACTTACGGGGAGCAGATGTCAGGTCAAAATGACGCCGTAGGTCACCCTTGCCGACTTCGAAAACGAGGCAACAGATTTTCTTTGTCTGATCCCCGTGATCTTCCGGAAGTACTAGATCTTCATAGTCCAGTAGGCGCACTATTCTCGACATGCCTTGTGAGCTGCAGAATTCCATCAGCTCCTTTTCCCAAAGCACATGGCCGGTGAGCTGATTTAGGGCGGAAATAAAATCGGCCTCAATATAGGCGCGCCGAAAATCGAGGGCTTTGATGAAAGCCTTGTCTTCCCCGCGCGTAGCGAAGTAGCAAGTCCCGAAATTGCCGCCGGACTCACCATTCTTCTTTATGAAACGCTCACCAATTTTCCAGCCGGATGAGAGAGTTACACCCTCCAGCTTATCCGCAGGCGTGGCAACAGCAAGCATAAAAGCTCCCCCAAGAGCACTTAAGTAATTGGTTCTAAAAGTAGAGTCGCACTGGCCCCTCTCTTTCGCCACCTTCTTGTTGCCAATTTGAATCATTTTGGCTGTGGAAACAAGGGCCGAATCTGGGAGGCAGAGTCTGAGGTTTCCCCACGTTTTTCATCGTAGCCCGAGGTCCTGTTGCTGCTGAGTGCACTGGCCTCGTTTGCGAGTTGGGTCACGGGAATGATCCCGACGCGATGGGCATGAGTGCATGGCTTGCTCCGCATAGCGCAAAACCAAATCTGGGGTCAGGTGCACTTTCCGGAATAGCCCACTCTGACCCCAGATTTCTTAGCGGGAATCGAAGCGATCCTAGCGACCCTCGGCGAGAGCTGCGCAATCGGCGCGACGCCGCCCTCCTCGCCGGACTACCGGTTTGTCAGTCTGGAAACGATCGCGCGGATTCGTGCTTGGCAAGAGGTTTCCGGAATTACGGACGGTATGGTGACCTACTACACTCACAGATCGACAGCAGGCACTAATGCTATGGCCGATATGAGCGTGGAGGCTGTAACCAAGAAAATACACTTAGGGCGCTTTCTGTGGAATGAAGAATTCCTCTTCTGCGTGAGGTGCAATTTATTGAGATGTTGTTGACGTGGTGGTTGATTGACCACTTGTTTCCAGACAATTCTCGGCGAGCTTCTGTGCATCGCTGCTATCTTTCGAAGCACTGGCAGCATTAAGGCAGTTTGTGTAGGCCACCGTAGAAGCAGTACGGGCCTCTGTAGAGGCGGTAAGACGTGCCGCTTCAGTGAGGTTTTGGGCGGCAACACCAGTGGAAAAGATCTTACCTACAACCAGTCCAGCGGTCGCTCCGCTGTCAGATGCATTGCCTTTAAACCGGCCGTAGACCGACAAGGCGTCTCCCTTCTTGAGCAACCCGGCAGCCTGCGCGGCCGCTGCACGCTTATTATCGGAATCTTGCTGGGCCTGTGCGAGGTCTGTCGCCTTGATCTGACTGACCTGAGCTTCAATGGCCTTGTTCTGTGCCGTAGCGGTAGCCAAGGCCGTTTGCGCTGTGGAAAGTGCGGTTTGTGTTTGGGTGGTGTCAGAGCCTGTAGCTTTTAGCGCGTTCAATTGGGCCGTAGCTTGATCCACCTGCTTCTGAAGGTCATCCGTAGATTTTTTCGAATCGGTAAGCGTCTTTATTTGGCTTTGAATGGTTGCCACTTTATTGAGGGCTTGGACGTACTCATCGATTTTCGCTTTATTGGCATCTGTGAGCTCCTGGCTGTCATCACCTGACGCAAAGGCGGCCGCTATTGGTTGAACATTTCCAGTCTGGCCACCAAAGCTCCCATCCTTGTTTTTGGTAGTTACAGCCACCGGAACGTAGGCAGCATCTAACATATCCATGCCTACGCTCATTGTTACCCCCGATGCGCTGGCCGGATTTGACGTCACCGATAGGCCCACGGTTGTGCGAGATGAATAGATGAGCGCCGACTGTGGAAGTGAGGCGCAAGCAGTCAATTGAAATACACAAACGGTTATTGCTGTTCCACGAACGTTCATGGCCCTCTCCATCGATAAGTTACATGTGTAATTCGCAGATGCGGTTCCAACTGATGCGGGCTTCTTGCAATTGTTGCCGGATGATGTCGTAGTCCTCCTTATGTTCAACGACTAAGATAAGTTGGCAACGTCTTGGATCGGCACTTATTACAAGAACTTGTTTCGTCCAGCCTATGGATAGCCCGCCGGTCGTAGGTATTAGTCCAAACCCTGACGTTTCTGTGACAAGTAAAGGTGCATTAGGAGTTGGTGCGATCTGAAGTACGCCGAATCGATACGAACTAAAGACGAGATCGCCATTAGTAACTTGAATTCGAGTGCAAGCCGCTAATTCAACGCTCAGGGTGAGGACAGCAATGCTTGCTAGGCGCAGAGCACCTTGCCATGCATGAGCGCGCAACTGTTCGCTTCGCGCCATTACGCACGAACGCACCCTTCCTCGCGAACGCAAATTATTTCCCCCCCAACAGCCTGCACAGCACTCTTAGCACACGAATTGATATGGCGATGTGAAGGCCCGCGTTATCTCTTGGCTATAAGGATCAATGACTATCGTTCCCAAAACCTTTACTTTATGCTGACTGCGTCATCTGCGGTCTTGCGCCCATCGCTGACCACGTATCAATACGGCCTAGTCTTGCTTCTTTGTAACGCGACCCTGTCGCGCAATCAATGTCGAAATTGCTCAGGTCGCTGCGTACTTCGCGAATCAGCGAATCAGGGGGCAGAGTGCACTTCCTCAAAAAACCCTCTAACTCCGAATTTCCCTGGCTCTAAACTGATCTAACGCAGATCGTTCCAGCGGGTTGTATATCGAGCTGACAGCATCCCTCAGTGCCCCATGAAGTACCTAGGTGTAGGCTAATCCGGCGCAGGGCGATCAGCCAACCACTGGGACGCAAGGGTTTCGACGGCGAGGGTGAAGGCGTCTGGCACTATCATGCTGGCACAAACAGGAGGGGGCATGTGGCGATGGGTATTGACATTAACGTGGCTGAGTCTTTCGGGGCTCGCGCGTGCTGAAGATTTACTCTGCAAAGGCAACACCTGGATCGATGGCCAACGGGCCGATGAAAGCCGCATTCTGAGGGTGGATTTTCAGCAGCTGATCGTTTCGATCAACACTACCTCAAGCGGGGTGGCCGAGGGCACCATCCACAGCGGCGATACCGCCTATGTCGGCTTGTTGCGTTCTGCCCACGGCACGCTTTACAGCCTCAACCTCGATCGTTACTCCGGCGAGGTTTTTCTGATCCCCATGCCACCATCCGGGCATCTGGAACCCGGTGCGCGCATCCAGGCCGAGTTTGCCGGCGTGTGCAATCGTGCACAGCCCAAATTCTGAGCCTGACCACTGTGCCCGACAACACTATGGACTTTAAAACGGCCTAGTTGATCGTGGATCGCATAAGCGAAGCGTTGTTGGCCGAACGCAGGGGGTGGGGACGCATCCCCCCAAGTTTTGTCGCGCTCCACCACGGCCAGGGAAAGCATGACCCGGCCTTCATGGTGACGAGTTAGGAGAACCTGGATCCCCGTCAACTCAGCCTGCTCCATCATCCACTACATGGAGATGGGTGCGGACATTTGTGAGGGACCGCATCACCTCCTCGATTTGTCCGCACTGGGGCTCGAAGTCATGCCGCGCTGATCGTTAATGCTGCGAATGGCTGATGGCGTAACCGACCACCGTCGAGAACGGTGCCACCCAGATCGTGCTGGAATGAGCCTTGAGGTAGGCAAGGAGCTGGGCATGGGCTTCTGCAGACACGGAGAGGTAATCCCCGCCCACCCCGTGGAAGCCGAACACGATCATTCCGCCCTTGCGCTCGGCATCCTGCACTGCGGCGATCAAATCGGCGCCGGTTGCGTTCGAGGGGAAAAAATGGGCCGGCACATCCATCGGATCGAGCGGGCGCTCTGATGGGTCTGCGGAACGGGTGTAGCGCACCAGTCCGCTGGCGCGCAGCGCCGGAAGATAATCGACACCTCCGGCCAGGTGCTGGCCACAGGGTGTGGCATAGCTGTGCTGTAGCTTGCCGTCGATCGCCGTCAGCATCGTGTTCATCGTGCGTATCTCTGCCAGCATCGTGTCGACATCGTAGGCTTCGCTGGTATCGATCTTTTTCGCGGGCGGATAGTTGGCCTGTGGGCAGGCATGGCGAATGGTGTGGTTGCCGAGTTCGTGGCCTTCGGCTGCGGCAGACCGCCAGCGTGCAATCTGCTCCGGGGTGATCTTGCTGCCGATCAGGAAGAATGTCCCCTTGAGGCCGGCGGCATCGAGCGCCGGAATCGCAATGTCGAGCTGCGAGACGAGCGTGTCGTCATAGGTCAGCGCCACGGCCACCTTCTTACCGTCGGGCCAGGGCCCGGCCACAGCTTGGGTAGCCATCATGGCGATTGCCAACAAAACCAATGCGGTTTTCATTCCTATCCTCACATTACGCTGCTAATTGTGCTGCAGGGCCACTGTAACCATCACGAGCTGCAGGGAGCTCATCGGGAGAGCTGCTTGTTGATTGCTCGCTTGCGGCTGCCGCGCTTCGCCGGTGTTTTCGGTGAATTAGGTTATACATGCGCCAGCCGCTGGCGCAAGAAGAGTGCCTCAACAAATGGAGTTGATGCGCTTCGATATCACTCGCCCAACACGTAGATGACATCCGAAGCCAGTTGGGACGTAGGCATCACCCCTCTACTCCGAATTTCCGCAGACTTATCCCGCTCCCCCGCCCTCCTCCTCATTTCCAACCCCCGCCTCCGTCAACAAAGCCTCATAGAGATCTAGCCGCCCCTTGATGCGCGCACCCCACCAGGCGGCGAGATACATCATCAACAGCATCCACAGCAAGACACTACCAACCAGGTGGACGTGGTCGAGCAAATCCTTCCAGTTTCCGAATGACCAGTCCTTCAGTTGCAAATACATCAAGGCGAGCAAGGGCAATATGCCGATTTTTTCCATGCCCCCGCTCAGCAGCGCGTGCCGGTAGGTGAGCGTTGCCTTGCGATCACGCACATAGCGCAGGCGTTGGGTGATTTCTGCTGCAGGGTAGGCCCGCAGCGCCGTCACGATGTTCCGATACGGAACATAGATGTCGTCGAGGTCCCGGGCGAAGTCCTTGTATTGACGCTTATAAGCATGCCATGCCCGGTAGCTAAGGCGGATGCAGAGCAGCACTACGCAAACCCATTGCAGCACCACGCCGTACTGCAAAATGCGAAGGCCCATTGCATTGCGCAGCACGACATAGGCCATGATGGCCACCGCACCGGCAGCAACCACGCCAATCATGGCGTAGCGCTCGAACCAGGTCATGGCCGCATCGTCGGTATCTTGCACGTGTTCGACGATGCATTCTTCCAGCCATGCAAAGCTAAAGGGTGGCCGCATGGCCAGCCTCCCGTGCAGTCTTTTCCATGCCTGTGGTTTGTCGTGCCGCGCAGGCTGCAAACAAACGGCTTGCCCGCATCATGCCATCCATATGCCCCCGTCCCCCTATCTCGGCTGTTGCTGGACTCTCTGCGTTGATGCTATCGCGCACACGTCTAGCCAGCCATCGCCTACGTGACTTGCTCGCTCATTTTGTTACGCTCGGCTCGTCACCAGCGCCGTCTGTTCGCGGGCTACGCCGATGACCTTTGCAGCAATGCAGAGAGAAAGCGCGGATCGCATGGGCTGCAACCCACACGACCCGCTACCACAACCAACTGACTTGGAGTTGATCATGGGTGTCATGGATCATACGGCACGTGCGTGCCCTTCAAAACCCTTCTGGCTCATCAACCAGCCTCAGCTGCCATCGGACCCTGAGCAGGCCAGGCGGCACCGGCAGCTTATGAGCGTTGCCGGCACGTCGCTGGCCATGTGCGTCATTCGACATCTCCTGCGATGCCACGAAAGCGCTCACCGGGCGCGGCGGGCCGAGCGGCCGGTAGATGTCGACATAGGGCCGCTCAGCCCCACGCAAGTGGAAGGCCTGCGTGCAGCCTTGTACTTTCTTCGCCGCCATGGCGAAGGATTGCTGCAAGCGGAGCGGGATGGATAGGCCATTCGCGTACGCATGATCCCTCTTCGCGGCACACCACGTGGAGACCGGTGTGCCGCAGTTGGGTCACGAAGTTCGACCGACGTGGGACAGCTCCATCACAAGCAGCCGCCGCGGAAGACGGGCTGGAAATCGACGGCCGCGGTCTCACCGAAACAGCGCAAGGGCCATCCGATCAGCGACGGCAACGGCCACCAGTGCGCCGCGCTGAGCACCGATCATGGGGCGCGCTATGAAAAAAAGCATAGCGCGCCAGTATTCACAGACGCCTTCGAACCGCACGCGCGGTGTACGCCTTATTTTTGATCGGCCCCAAGCTTTTCGCTCAAGCCACCATTGAACGGCGACGCATCACTGGTGACCAGGCAGTTGTAATCCTTGCCCTCGTTAAGAACCAGGATGGATGATTTCGCCGACTTGAAATCGGTGCCGATCGAGAACAACACATAATTGTTGGGAAGTGCAGAAGGACGGAACGCGCCGAATGCGTACTGCCCCGCAATGCCCAGCGGCGACAGCTTGATCGTTAGCATTACCGGCTTTGTAGCCTGCGGAGACGGCAACATCGACGACGCGCTCATGATCATCGTTTGCGCATCGATCGAATAGCGCGTGCTGACAGTTATACCCAGATACCGGGAATCCGGTGACGACACCTGCTTGCGGCAGGCAGCGATATCTTCCGGCTTATTGTCGGGCTGCCCGGTTTGCAGCGTCGCGAACACGTGGGTCAGCTTGACCTTTGCCGTGCCAGTGACTGGAACTGCAAAAGCAGCACCCGCATAAGACATGGCAGTCAACGACAACGCGCCGCACGCCAGCAAATAACCTAAATTTTGCAATTGAAAGCGCATGTGAGTTCTTTCCTTGTTGAAGTGATACATCTGATGGCCTTTATTTCGATAACATTCGAGTAATCAAAAGCACAACACACCAGCAATCTCATTCGTCCATTCAACCTGCTCGCACCCGGTCGAATAACCCAATGCGCTTTCCCCCATGCGACTCACGAAAAAGCCTATGGACACGGACAAAACGGGTGCACACTCCACCGTCAATCGAGCTACCGCCCGATTGCTGACAAAAACACGATAAAACGCACCGGCACGCAGCGAGAGCTAGCCAACCAATAAAAACACCAAAAGGACGCCGGAAACCCCAACAGCCATGACGTAACAGAGCGAATTGGCCATTCTAGGCCGACTCAAATGAATTCCTGAATTCCCCGATAGCTGTTTGAAGCTATCACGCAACCATGTGGAAATGGCGTGAAAATCCGGCGAGCCCAACCGGACTGCTCACCTCGTTCCGGATGGTGCGGTCGCAAGCGGACGCAGTGACGAAAACGGCACCTTTCCGTGCGTGATCACGGCAGCGCTGATTCAATCGTACCTTGACGGTTGACAGAATCCCTGCAAAAAATGCCCAAGTTTTCTCCAGTGTTATTTTTCAGGGCGAATCGGCGTGATTCCAGGCTTTACTGCCTATCAGCGCACTCCAATTGCTCCAAAATCAAATCCCCTTGACGAAACCCAGCTCGGAGCGCCCGGTGGCAAGTGCATGGGCAGTCCCCGTTTCCGCCCCGACACTGGCGTTACGCTTAGGCAGTACGTCTATGAGCTCGCCCTGCCCATGCTGGCTTTGTTGATCGTGCGCACGGCCTACGAACGGCGCATGACGAGCTTTGCGGATCTCAATAGATGAGATGCGGTGGGCAAGTCTGCTACGCCGTCCGCCACGGCGTGGTCACTATCTTCCTGCGAGCAACTCATCCAGCTGCGCAAACTGTTCGGGCAGGCCTTCCGCCGAACCGGCTAGGGCTTCCTCGAGGGCCGCTGTCGTGGGATAGCGTTCGTGGAAGGTGACCAGGGTCTTGCCGTCATTTTCTTCGAACGTCACCGTGGTCACTGCACCTTCATCGCTTTCTTCGTTCGTCCATACGATGCGCTTGTTCGGCGTTACTTCTCCGTACGTGCCGAAGAACGCCATCGGTTGATCGAAGGCCGGATGGCGGAACACGAGGCGATACGTGCCCCCGGTGCGAACATCCACATCGCACGAGACCAGCGACATGCCCGCAGACTTCGGAACCCACCACTGCTTGAACAATTCGGGGTTGCTCCATGCTTCGAACACGATGTGCGCGGGGGCGTTGAACGTTCGCGTCACGACCAGTTCAAGGTCGGACTTGCGTTGCACCTTGGTGCGGTTCATGGCGGCGGAGCTACCTTCTTTTTCGTTGAGCATCTGCCTTCTCCTTGCGTTTCAAGTGTTCGACGATCTCGTCCAGCGCATCGAAGCGTGCGCTCCAGAGTTGGCGGTGCCGTTCGATCCAGGCGGCCTCTTCTTCCAGCCGGCGCTGCCCGAGCCTGCAGATGCGTGCGCGCCCGATCTTTTCCGTGGTCACCAGCCCCGCCTGCTCCAGCACGCTGACGTGCTTCTTCATGCCCGTGAGGGTCATGTCAAACCGTTGGGCAAGATCGGTAATGGAGGCGTCTGAACCCCCGAGCTGCTCCAGCACACCGCGTCGGGTGACGTCGGAGAGCGCGGCAAACGTTGCGTCGAGGCGGGCTTGATAGTGAACCATATGGTTCACTGTACGACGGTCACTGGTGATTTACAAGCGGATGGTTCCACGGGCGTACATCGCAGGTAGCTCGCCGGAAGGCCGTGAACCGGATTATCAATGCGAATTAACGCCTGCAGCACTTGCCGGCGCCTTCGCCGCGGCCGCAGCACGCTTTGCAGTATCGGCCGGACACCAGCTCTTGAGGCGTTTGCCGGCCTGATAAAGATCGATGCACTCGCGCATTTGGGCCTGGAAAATAATATCGGGCGTGTTGATCGGGCAGCCCTGCGACAGGCCCTTGCCCTGGGCGTACTCATCGATGCAGGTTGAAAGCGGTACCGGCCTGGCTGGCGTGCCGCCACCAGCCAGTGCCGCTGGTGGCAGATTGAGGCGCTCGTCGGTGTCCTTCGGATCGGGCGGGAGCGGCGGTGCGCCACACAGCAGGTTGGTGGCCGTGCTGGGCTTTTCCGGATCGCACATGGTCTTGGCTATTTCCTTGATCACATTGTCGATATGCCTGCCCGCCGCGCCGCCAAGGGTTTCGTTCGGCGGCGGAAAATACTTGTTGAAGCGCGTCGGCTGGTAATGCATGAAGTCGGTGTGCTCCATGATCTGGCGCTCGTCCTTCGGCCTGATCGCCTTTACCTCGGATGAGGTATTGGCCGAGTACTGGATGTGTTCGGGCGGCAGGCGGAGCGAGCCGCTGGCAGAAAATAGTTGGCTGGCGTCCGGTTTGTTTTCAGATGTGGTCGGCGCTGGCGTTGGTTTTGTGGCCGGCGCGCCGATCACCTGCTTATGCGGCTTTTCAGTTGACTTGGATTTCGCCGGTGGCGCCGGTACCAGCGTCACCAGGACAGGTACCGCAGCCAACGGCGGTGATTTCGGTGGCGTGGCCACGCCGATCAAACGCACACTCAGCGGCCGGCCCCGATCCTCCGAGGGCGGTCGCATCGCGTTCCATAGCATCAAGGCGAATAGCGCGTGCAGGACCAGCACTATGGCCAGCACCAGCCCCCTCCCCCACGGATTCAAGGACTGTGTGGACCACGGCGCATGATTTTTGTACCTAGCAATCTGGCGACGCGCAGCGTCCTGCGCATGGATTTGATCGCGATTCTGTCTGGAAGCTTCGATAACCCGGTCTCATTCAGGCTGATTGCTCGCGCAACACTTACGCCACCATCCATGGCGTGTATTGCAGCAGACCCGGTAGACCTGCCGCGTTGACCGAGGTTCCTCGAAATAAACGATCGCAACGAAAACAGCGCCTATCAGGCCAGGTCTGCGCCACTCATCGGGCCGTTCGTTTTAATTTGCGATCATTCGCTTGCGCCAGCTTGTCCAGCCCATCACAAGTGACAAAGTCGCCACGACAAGTGGTGGCAAAGCGTGCCCGTATTCGCCATGGATGATGACGGTTGCGAGAGCGGCAACCATCACTGTGCCGCCAAGCGCCGCACCGAACAGTCGACTGGGCATCCGGATGAGCAATACGGCAGCCATGAGTTCCAGCGAGCCGGTCACGAAGTGGAACCAACGCGGATAGCCCCATTTCAGGTATTCCTCGTAGATAGATCCCGGGGCGACGATATTGCTGAGTGAGCCCACGACGAAGAAAGCGACAAGCGCGAAGAGTAAAACCTGGTGCCAGGAGATTTTAGACATTTGTCCAACCTCAGGATGAGTTTGTCGGCAACCAGATGCGACTTTCAGCGTAGATGGCGAAAGCCGCATCCGTGGCGGATCAGTGGGCCTACGCTGCAATGGCCTTCTGGGCCGCCGCAAACACTTCGCGAGCGGAGGTTGCGCCCGGGATGTGCTCCGTGCCTTCCACTCCGATGTCCATCCCTCCGGCGTTGACGGCCTCGTACATGGCTTCGGCGGGGCCAGACTGCCCCTTCGGAATGCCGAACTGCTCAAATGCATCCGCCCAATCGGCACGCGGCGTGGCAACGGCTTTAACGTCACGCTTCATCACTTCGCCCAATTGTGTCGCGACTTCATCTGCGCTCACCATTGAACCGAGTTCGATGATCCGATGCCCCGGCCAAGCCGGTCCGCTCAAGAGCGTTGCGATCTCGGCACCGAGGTCGTTAGTCGCGACCATGGCCGATTTCCGATTTGTCGGGTTGTAGAAGACGGGCAGCGTCCCGCCCTGGGCGACGTGCAAGCCGTAAAGGAAGTTTTCGAAAAAACCGCCGGCACGTACATAGGCGATCGGCAATGCCAGGTCGCGAAACCCCTGCTCCAGAAGCGACAAAGCCGTGATCAGTCCCATCCCGCCGGTTCTGTTCGCGCCCATCGACGACAGCGCGACGACGCGCGGCGCCGGCACGTTGGTGAGCGCCTCGAGATAGTTCGCGATGACGCTCTTGGCTTCCTTGAAATCCGGCGAGGGGGCCCAGATCGGCGGCAACATGACAAACGCGCCATCGACGTCCTTGAGCGCACGCTTGATGGAGGCTGCGTCGTTCCAGTCGCCTTCAACCAGTTCGACACCTTGATCAGTCCAGCCGGACGCCTTCGCGCGGTCGCGAACCAGCGCACGCACCTTCTTGCCTTGCGCGAGTAGATGAGCTGCCGCTGCGCCGCCGACTTTTCCCGTAATTCCCATCACTAAAAACACGTGTGTTCTCCTTCATCAGTTCGATGGCCTACGGTACCCCCTGCGCTACTATTCGAATACGAGGCACATTCGGAACGGGCTGTACAGATGAACTTAACAATCGCTCGAACCCACCTGGATGGGCTTGTCATGTTCTTGACTGTCGCTGAGTGCCAAGGCTTCCGTGCGGCGGCGCGACGCCTTGGGATCACGCCGTCTGCGGTCAGCCAGGGGATACGCAGCCTGGAGGAACGGGTTGGCGCGCCCCTCTTTTCCCGTACGACACGAAGCGTCCGGTTGACCGAAGCGGGCGAACGCCTGCTTGCCCACGCGCGTCCGGCCGTCGACATGCTCACGGCAGGGCTGGACGCTGCCAGCGGCTTGGGCGGCGAGATTACAGGCCGACTGCGCATCAATGTGCCCAGGCCAATTTTGCCGCTACTGGTGAATCGCTTGCTTCCCGACTTTCTCGACGCTCACCCGAACGTTGAACTCGAACTGATGGGCGAAGATCGTCCGATCGACATCGTCGAAGAAGGTTTCGACGCGGGGATACGTCTCGGAAACTTCGTTCAGATCGACATGGTCGCGGTGTGGCTGACGCCACCCGAGCGTTTCGTGGTCGTCGGCTCCCCGGCGTTGTTTCGAAAGCATGGCCAGCCGGCGTCTCCGAATGATCTGCAGAACTTCCGTTGCATCCTGCTCCGACAGTCCGAGCGAGTCCTCGATCATTGGCAATTTGTCGTGGATGGCGAGCGCATCACGGTGGGGGTAGAAGGGCCTCTGGTGATCAATGACATCGAGGCCTGCATTCACTCAGCACTGAGAGGTGTTGGGCTGTTCCAGTTGCCGCATTCGCTCGTGATGTCGCATCTTGAAAGCGGAAATCTGCAGACCGTGCTCGACCCTTATTGTGAAGAGGTTCCCGGTCTTTCCCTTTACTATCCAAGCCGAAGTCAGTCATTGCCAAAACTTCGCGCCTTTGTCGATTTCGCCACCCAGCGAATGCGAAGAGCATTCAGGCCAGGCGATTACCTGCTGAAACCTGCATCATGATCTGGCCGTCAATCGACGTGTGGCACACGGAACTTCCAAGCTCCTTCTGTTGATCCTCACCTGGATGAAAGGCGATAGCGAATGGAAGGTCGCTTCGTAGATTGTTCTGCCCGCCCCATCAGCACTTGCACGCAAGTTCGCAGAGCCCGTTATCGGCCGCAAGCGAATCGTTGCTGCGACAAGTTGGCCTAACTCTAATGACACTAACTTAAGCGTGTATCTCGATGCGTGTAGTGATGTGCTCCCTCCCCTGCGAAGTAGGGGAGGGTTGGGGTGGTGTGCGAGCGCAGCGAGCGGCAAGAGCCCGACGTTGCCACATGGCGTCTTGTTACCAGAAGCCATGGCGACATTCGGTTGCACGCTAAAGCACAAGCAACCC
>JGI25165J46597_1000393_pt1 | contig 46426 bp, 29 predicted proteins | sample AraplaCL_Cvi_mCL_FD_46597 | JGI IMG/M metagenome (IMG submission 46597)
AAAAAAGCGATCGCGTTCACTTCCGCTCGAAAAGCGAACGCTTTGCCTTCATCGAGCAGCAGCAGGAAGTCGCCCCGGTGAGAGTGCTTTGTCGCCTTTTCGGCGTCAGTGCCAGCGGCTACTACGCCTGGCGCGATCGGCCGGCCAGCGAACGCGCGCAGGAGGATGCACGCCTGATCGATCGAGTTCGCCAGGTGCACCGCGACAGTCGGGAAACCTATGGCAGCCCGCGCGTGCATGCCGAACTGCGCCAGCAAGGCGAGAACGTGGGTCGTCGCCGGATCGAACGGCTGATGCGTGACCATGCCGTGCAGGCCTGCTCGGCCACGCTGTATCGGCGCACCCCGGGGCTCGATCGCTTCTTTGCCAGTGTCGACAACCAGGTCCATGCGATGACTGTAGATCGCATCGATCAGGTGTGGGTGACGGATGTGACGTATCTGAAGGTATCCGGTGCATGGCGTTATCTGGCTACGNTGATGGATCGGCACTCGCNTCGCCTGCTCGGCTGGGCGCTGGGCGCGGANAAGTCGGCGCAACTGACCTGCCGCGCGCTGCGTTCGGCCATGCGCCACCGAAAACCGCCGCCGGGCACGGTGGTGCACAGCGATCGCGGCGTGGAGTTTCTGTCCTCGCGGTTCAAGCAGGCCTTGGCAAGCGCTGCGCTGATGCAGAGCGTCAATCGGCCACGACGCATGACCGACAACGCGCACATGGAGTCGTGGAACAAGTCGATGAAGTCGGACATGTATCACCGCCAGCCCTTCACCAGCGAACGGACCCTGCGTTCGGCCCTGCGCAGCTACATCGATTTTTACANCAAGTACCGTTTGCACTCCGCCCTGGGCTACCGTTCTCCGGTAGAGTTCGAAGCCCAAGGCGTCTGATCCGTCGGTGTCCACTTTTGCGTAGGAACTCTCCGGCTTCGCCGCCGCTTAACTCAGGCGTTAGCCACTATGTCCTCATCTGCGTATCAAGACTACCGAAGCAACCGAACTGACGTTGTTCGATTGATCGACAGTCATGGAAAGCTACATGCCGGGACACCCGGAAAGAAGGGCTTAGGGCACATCACCCGCAGTGGCGTTGTGATGCTATGCGCTGCATGGGAGCTATACATCGAATCGCTGCTTGTTGAAGCAACAAAGCACCTAGCAAACAAATGTCAGTCGCCAGATGAGCTTCCAGATCAAACGCAGAAGGAGCTTGCGAAGCATGTTCGCGAGGACAAACACGATCTCAAACCGCTCGCCCTTGCGAATGACGGCTGGCGGCAGGTTCTGATCGCCAACGCAGAGGGCTGGTGCGCCGGACTCAATACGCCAAAAGCACGTCCGATCAATGATCTCTTCCACAAGTTCATCGGGCTTCCGAAACTTTCCGACGGCTGGACATGCGGCGACGTAAAGCTCAATGAGTTTATTGGCGTGCGCGGCGAAATCGCACACCGTGGACGTTCCGCAACATATGTTCCACTGCCAAGACTCAAGGATTACTTGACTCTAATTGACGTTGTTGCAGTTGAAACGGACAACGCGGTAGCCGTTCACGTCAAGACTGTCTCGCCTGTCAAAAAGCGTCCATGGAACGTAACCAAATAGTGGCTAACTCAGGCGTCAGGCTTATTACAGGTGCGCGTATGAGATTCCTTGTTGCGCTACTTCTTCTGGCTGCATCAAGTACTGCATCGGCTGACTATTTCTCAGGTAACGACCTCAATCAGAAGCTTCTGAGAAGTGGCCGCCTTATTGACGTCGCGATGTTCCGTGGCTACGTCGCGGGTGTCCAAGATGCTTCTAACGGGCACCTTTTTTGCGTCCCAGAGGACGTTCCGCTAAGCCAAGCGTCGGCCGTAGTAGAGAAATACCTGTCTGACAATCCAAGGCTTTGGAATAAACCAGCGAAAGATCTAGTAGCCAATGCTCTCCGGTTGGCGTATCCCTGCGTGCAGTAAGCACCGCCTAACCACTTCAAGCGGACGGCTTTGCCGCCGCTTAACTCCTGCGGCAGGTGGCACCGCTCCATCTACATCAGATGACGTGAGCTGCCGAGCTAAATAGTGGCAAGCGCCGCAAGTGGCTGATATTTAATGATATTAAAAACCTAAGGTCGGCTTTGAAAATCCCCGTGTCGGCGGTTCGATTCCGTCCTCGGCCACCATGTACAGCATCGTCTGAGCCCACTTTCGCGAGTGGGCTTTTTCGTTTGCAGAACGACCGGAGAACGTGGCATGGCTGGTCTGCTGAAGTCCTCAGAGCCCAGCCCATTCCGACACCTCATCAGGCAGGTGAACCGAAGCTATGCCGCGCGACACGTTTTAGCCGCGATCAACGGTGCTACATTCGGCCCTCAACCACCAATAACGAAGGGGGATACGCGTATGAGTCAGAAAGGATTTGCCGTACGACCGGCGTTGCTCGTGGGGCTCATGGCCGCTGTATTCGCCGGCCCGGCCCTCGCGCAGCAGCAACCCAGCGCAGGGCTTGGCAGTGCATGGCCCACCGACGCGCAGGACGTGAGCAGCATGCCGGGTTACCACGTCTACACCTGGGTCAAGTCAGGAGTGAAATACATCCAGGTCAACGACTACTCGGGCAATGTCCTGGTGGCCGTGGCCACGGCGAACGGCGTGTTCCTGCCACTGCCGATGGGCAGCAATGCGAAGAACCTTCAAACGCCGCAGGATGGCTCCTCCGCTCCAGCGCCCACGACGGGCGCCACGGTCTATCAGGACAATTCGGTGCAGGTCACAGCCGCACCCCAAAGCAACGGCGCGGTAATGTTCCAGGCAGCAATAGCACCCTGCACCGATCCGGCTGAGTGCAGCTCGCACGTCAACTGAAACTGAAGATCTCCGGGGTGGTGCGTTCGGCCAGCACCACCCGTTCCAGCGCATCGGCCTCGTCGTCGTAGACCATCATGCTGATGCATTCGCCATGCGCAGTGGCATGCACCTTGATCGTGCCTTCATAGAGCGCGGCACGGTCCCTGATGGCATCCATGCCCAAGCCGGTTGCAGCCAAACGGTGGAGCAAGCGGCCACCACGCACCCGTAATCCCGAGTCTGCCGAGAAGAGCGCATCGATCCGGACGACAGCCCAACGCCGCCCGGCATGCTGGCCGCTGCGCAGATGTACCGTGAGATCGCCCACGCTGTGAGCGGCACATAGATGGGTGACTACCTCGCATATCAGGCGATGAAGTGCCAGTTGTAGGGATTGGGATAACTGGTCCACTCCACCCCGCGCCCGGCACCAATAACCGATGCGATGGCTGTTGAGGGCCCGGGCCACACCGCCATGACGCAACGCCGCGACCAGGCCCTGCTCACGCAGAGTCACGGGATTCAGGCCGTCCGCCAACTGGAACAACTGTTCCCGGGTGATCGTGGTACGGCGCCGAAGCTCACGAGCATCCACCAGCGGTCGAACCTGACGCAGGTGTTCGAACATCATTTCTTCGGTGGCATGCACGGTTTCACTGATCAGCTCGATCCCCAACGAGGTCTGGCGCAACTGCGCCTCGCACTGTGCCTGGATGCGGCGTGCCAGATCGAGGGATCTTGCGGCAGGTTCGTTTGCCTGTCCCTTCTGCTGATGCAGCAGGGCAATTCGGCTGCCAAACAACAACATCGACGTGACGGCGAATGCCACAAACACTTCTGCCTGCAATGTCGAGGTGTCGTAGAGAGCCGGCATCGTCAGGACCACCGCAACACTCGCAGCCGTGCCGCCGATGGCGGCACCATACCAACCGTGGCGCAGGGCGAGCCAGATCACCGGCAAGAACATCATCATGCGTGCGACCTGTCGGGACCCATCACCCGACGCCTCCAGCCCGATCCATACGAGCAGTGCCAGCGCCGGCAGCACGAACGCCGCCACTTCGACCGCCAAGCGCTCACGCAATGCATGCTCGATGGCCACACGCCACGACGCGACCTGCTTTACCCTTCCCTCCCACACCATCAGCACGAGGGGTACCAGCGTCAGAATGCCCAGGTAGTTGCCAATGAAATACCGTGCTGCCCATACGCCGAAGTCGATCGGCGGATAATTGACGGGGGCTTTCGCCACCGAGAGGGCGGCCAGGTTCATAAGGGACCAGAGCCCGGAAACCACCAACGTGCATATCAGCACGGTACCCATGCGTACCGGGCCACGAGCCGGGATCATGCCCAAGCGGTCGCGACAGGCCTTGACCACCGGCATCGCAACGGCGATGGGCGGCACCAGCATAAGGCTGGACCAGACCCAGCCGAAAGCTTCAAGGCACGAGAAACTGACGTACGCCAATGGACCCATTTCGCCGACCACCAGTGCAGGCCAGTAGCGGTAGGGCACCAGCAACAGCACGGACAGGCGGTAGCCGGTGAACAGCAACCAGTGCGACCACGATACTTGCCGCAGCAGCACATATCCGAGCGCATAGGCTAAGGCTACCGCGCCATGCCGCAGCCATACGCTCCGTCGTATTCCATGACTCATCCGGTGCCCCTCGATGACCAGACATCTTTCGGCAAGAACGATCGGGGATCATGCCCCTTCGTGATCATGCCTGTGAAATCGCGTCGAAACTGCGAACCCACACACGGAGCGGACCGCCCCGAAAAGAACTTCCCCACCTGATAGTCCTACACCAGCGCCTTCGCTGCAATGCTCCAGGTGGTCGGCATCCCACATGCCGGGGTCTATCCAAAACCTGGTCCGGCCCTGAAGCCACGCAAACGATCGATCCGGCTAACCCGCCGCTTGAACTGGCAATTTCGGTGGCGGCGGCTCTATTCGCATCATCGACCGATGATGCGAAACGACGGTCCAGTCCCTGGAAGCAAGGCCACTTCATACTTCCAAACGGTCATCCGGCCGCGCTACCAACGCATACAGCGCCGGCATCAGGAAGATGCTGATCAGCAGCCGGGTGAACAGGCCGCTGACGATGACCAGAGCAAACGGCCGCTGGGTATCGGTGCCGACGCCGGTGGCCAGTGCCGCCGGCAGCAGCCCCAGCGCCGCCACCAGGGCGGTCATCATGATCGGGCGCAGGCGCAGGATCGCGGCTTCGCGGATGGCCTCGTCCAGGGTGATGCCGCCGCGGCGGAGTTCGTTGACGTAGGAAATATAGACAACGGCGGTTTGTACCGAGACGCCGAACAGCGCCAGGAAGCCGATCCCGGAGGAGACCGAGAACGGCGTGCCGGTAAGCCACAGCGCCACAATGCCGCCCACCGGCGCCGACAGCAGCACGCCAAGCACGGTGATGAACGGGAATTTGAAGTTGCTGTAGAGGGTGAACAGCAGCAGGAAGATCAGCGACAGGGTCAGCGGCAGGATCACATTCAGTTGCGCGCGCGAGGCCGTGTATTCGGAGTATTCACCGCCCCAGTCCAGGCGGTAGCCCTGCGGCAGGCTGACCTTCTTGTTGACCTGCGCGATGGCATCTTCCACCGCGCCGGCCAGATCGCGCCCTTCCACCGAGAACTGCACGCCGATGTAGCGCGAATTGTCCTGGCGATAGATGAACGAGGCGCCGTTGGTCACCCGGATGTCCGCCAGTTCCTTGAGCGGGATCTGCTGCCCGGCAGGTGTGGCCACCAGGATGTTGCCGATTTCCTCGGGATTGTCGCGGTATTGCTGTTCGAGGCGGACGACGAGATCGAACTGCTTCTCGCCCTGCACCACCTGGGTGGCCACGTCGCCACCGATCGCCGTCGTGATCAGGCCGTTGATGTCGGCGACGTTCAAGCCGTAACGGGCAATCGCGGCGCGGTCGATCTTGATGCTCAGGCTGGGCTGGCCGAGCTCCTGTACCAGGCTTACATCGCGAATGCCGCGCACCTTCTCCAGCACCCGCTTGATCGCTTTGCCCTTCTGCTGCAGCGTGTCCAGATCGGAGCCGAACACCTTGACCGCCAGCGCACTCTTCAACCCCGTCTCGGCCTCGTCCACGGCGTCCTCGGCCGGCTGGGTGTAATTGAAGATGACGCCGGGAAAGGCCTGCAGCTTTTTGTTGATCGCCTCGATCAACTCGGGCTTGGTGTGATAGCTGCCGCTCCATTGCGAATAAGGCTTGAGGCCCACGTAGAACTCGGCGTTGAAAAACCCCGTCGAGTCGGTGCCGTCGTCGGGCCGGCCGTGTTCGGAGGCGACCGTGGTGACTTCGGGGAACGAGCGCAGGATCTCGCGCACCTTGGGCACGATCTTCGCCGACTCGTCGAACGAGATGGTGTACGGCATCGTGGCACGTACCCACAGCGCACCCTCGTCCAGTTGCGGCATGAACTCGGCGCCGATGCGCGGGATCAGCAGCAGCGAACCCGCCAGCAGGATCGCCGAGGCGAACGTCGTGCCCCACGCGTGGGCGAGACAGAAATCGAGGCCCTTGATGTAGACCGACTTGATCGCCTCGAATATGCCGTTGCGCCGCTCGCGCACGCCCTTGCGCATCAGCCACGCGCACAACACCGGCAGCAGCGTCAGCGTGACGATCAGCGAGCCGACCAGCGCGAACACCATGGTGTCCGCCATCGGCTTGAACAACGTGCCGGACGGCCCGGACAACACGTAGATCGGCAGAAAGCTGACCACGATCACCGCCACGGCGTAGAAAATCGGACGATCCACTTCCGCCGCCGCGTCGACGATGATTTCCCTGATGTTGAGCGAGGTGCCCTTGCGCTCGGCGATCTGCCGGTAGATGTTTTCCACCATCACCACGGCGCCATCCACCAGGATGCCGAAATCCACCGCGCCGATGGAGAGCAGGTTGGCCGAGGCATGCTGCAGGTCAAGACATATGAACGCGAACAGCAAGGCCAGCGGGATGGTGGTGGCGACGATCAGGCCCGCACGAAAATCGTAGAGAAAGAAGATCAGGATCACGACGACCAGGAACATGCCGCGCAGCAGATTCTGTTCGACGATCTGCGTGGTCACCGCAACCAGGTCGCTGCGGTCGTAGAACGGATGGATCTTGACGTCCTTCGGCAGGACACGGTCGTTGAGCTCCCTGGTCTTCGCTTCAACCCGCTGCAGGACGTCCTGGGTTTTTTCGCCCGTGCGCAGGAAGATCACGCCCTCCACCGCATCGTCCTGTTTCTCGAAACCGAATTCGCCCAACCGTGGGGCGATGCCGATGACCACGCGGCCGACATCCTTAAGCAACACGGGCGTGCCGTTATGCACCGCCAGCACCACGCTGCCGATGTCCTCCAGCGTATTCAGACGCCCCATGCCGCGCACGTAATAGAACTGGCCGCCCTGCGAATAGAAGCCGCCGCCGGCATTGCCGTTGTTGGCCGCCAGCGCGGCTTCCACCTGCGTGGCGGACAGGCCGACCGCGGCGATCTTCGCCTGATCGAGCAGCACCTGGTATTGCATGGTGCCGCCGCCGAACCCCGAATCATCCGCCACACCGGGAACGGACCGGTACTGCGGCTCGATGGTCCAGTCCTCGAGCGTCTTGAGTTCCATCGGCGAGCGGTCGGAGCTTTGCAGCACGTACCGATAGATCAGGCCCGAGGGCGAGGCCAGCGGCGACACCGATGGCGTCACACCACTCGGCAGACTGAGATCACCCAACCGGTTGAAAACTTCCTGGCGGGCGAAATTGTTGTCGGTGCCGTTCTGGAACGTGATGACGACGTGCGACAGCCCGTACAGCGAAACGGAGCGTGTGCTGGTCGTCCTCGGAATGCCGTTCATGCCGAGCTCGACCGGCACGGTAATCAGCCGCTCCACTTCCTCGGCAGCGTGCCCGGGCCACTGCGTCACCAGTTCGACACTGGGCGGCGAAAGATCGGGATAGGCATCCACCGGCAGGCGCTGCAGCGACCGTGTGCCGGCACCGGTCAGCACCAGCGTGAGCAGAATAATCAGGAACGGCTGCATCAGAGACGCAGAGACGATCCGGTTCATGATCGAGGCGGTGCGCGACGGCGACCCGCCGAGAGGCAGTTGGTCGCTCATTGGTTTTGCATGAACTGCACGAAGATCCCGCCATCGACCACGATCTGGTCGCCCGCCTTGAGTCCGTCGGCAATCTCGTATTGATCGCCGCTGCGATAACCCAGGGTCACATGCTGGCGCGCAAAGCTGCCGTCGCGCTGGGTGGCGTAGACGAACGGCAGGTTCTCGTCGTCGCGCAGGATCGCCGACACCGGCACCAGCAGTCCGCGACTTTGCTGGTGCGAATGGATCCGCACGTTGACGTACATCTGCTTCTTCAGGAAATCGCCCGGGTTGTCGACGACGACCCGCGCCACCACTGCGCGCGTATCGGGGTTCACCAGCGCCGAGATGTTGGCCACGGTGCCGGGAATGGTTTTCGATGCGATACCAGTCAACACTTCCGCCGGATCGCCAACGCTGACCGAGGCCAGCTCGGAACCGGAGATCTGCGCCATCACCCACACGCGCGACAGGTCGGCCACGGTGAAGCACGGCGTGGTGCCTGCCTGCAGCAGCTGGCCGGGCGTGATCAGTTTTTCCACCACGGTGCCGCTTATCGGCGAACGGATCGTGCCCTCGACGCGCGCCACCGGCCGGCCGGCCTGAAGGTCCCTGATCGTCTTCGGGTCGACATTCAGCGAAACCAGCGCCTGCAACGCAGCATCGCGGTCGGCCTCGGCATTGACCGCGTCGGTCTGGGCCTGCTGCTGCTCGCGCTGGGCAACGCCGTCATGCTGGACCAGATCCTTGTCCGCATCGGCAAGCCGGCGGGCGTTCCTGGCGGTGGCAAGTGCCTTGCTGTAAGCGCTGGTAGCCGCCGCAAAGTCCGGCGACTCCACCACCGCCAGGGGGTCGCCCTTCTTCACCTTGTCGCCGGGCGAAACCAGCAGCCGCGACACCGGACCGGAGAACGGTGCCAGCACGCTGGTGGCCTGATCGTTGTCGAAATCCACCACACCAGTGGTCTCGACCGTCTTGCTGAACATGGACGGCGCGACGGTATAGAGATGGATGTGCTGGCGCTGCTGCGCGCTCAACGTCACATTGCTGGCCGTCACGGCAGCCGCCGGCGTGTTTTCGTCCGACCTGGATGTGCAACCGGCGCATAACGTCGCGACCGTCAGCGCGGCAGTGGCAAGGACGTGCGGGAACCTGCCCCGACGTATGGATTCACTTTTCATGTTCAGCCTTGGTTGAATCCGTCTTGATTGAATCAGCGCGGCCTGCTTCCGCGCGATGCCACCAGCCACCACCAAGCGCCTGGAACAAGGCCGCCGTGTCGGCGTAACGATTGGCCTGTGCCTGCACCAGCGCAATCTGCGCCTGCTGGTCGGCCTGCTCGGCGCTCAACAGCGAGAGGTAGCTGGCGTAACCGTCCTTCCATTGGCGTTGCGACAGATCCAGCGTGACCTTGGCGGCGTCGGCAGCCGCCGCCGCCGCCTTCAGGCCTTCGGCGTCCTGCTCAAGTGCGGTCAAGGTGTCGGCAACGTTCCGGAACGCGGTGAGGACCGTGCTGCGATATTGCTCGGCCGCCTGCACATAGGCCGCCTTTGCGGCGCGCTGCTGATGCAGCAAGGTGCCGCCCTGGAAAATCGGCGCCGTCACGGCCGCACCCAGATTCCAGAAACCGGTGCCCGCCTTGAACACTTCGCCAATCGCCAGCGCCGTGCTGCCAGCATTCGCGGTCAACGCGATATTCGGCAACCGGTTCGCCGTGGCAATGCCAACCTGCGCGCTGGCCGCGTGCATGTTCGCCTCGGCCTGCAGCACATCCGGACGCTGCGCCACGAGTTGCGAGGGCAGACTCAGCGGCAGCTCCTGCGGCAACTGCAAATCCGCCAGTTCGAATTTTTCAGCCGCGGCCTGGTTTGGAAAACGACCAGCCAGAACGGCCAGCAGGTTGTGCTGCTGGTCCAGCTGCTTGATAAGTGTCGGCAGCGTGGCGGTGACCTGGGCGAGCTGCGATTCCTGCGCGGCAACCTCCAGCCGGCCGACATAGCCCTTGGTTTTCTGGTAACGCAGGATCTGCAGCATGTGGGTATTGATGTCGATCAGCCGGCGTGTCGCGTCGATCTGCGCCTGCAACGATGCCTGCTGGACCGCGGCAGCCACCACATTGGCGCTCAGCGTGATCTGCGCCGCGATCATCTGATAGCGGACGGCCTGCTCCTGCGCATTCAGCGATTCCACCGTGCGGCGGTTCAGTCCGAACACATCGGGTACATACGACACGCTGACCTGCGGGGTGAACAGGTTGTACAGAAAGGCGTTATTGCTGGGCACGGGGGCGAGCGCGCCGGGTGGATCCTGCTGCCGGGCGGCCGAAAAACCTGCCGTGACACTGGGGTAGTAAGCGCCTCGCCCCGCCAGCGTATTTTCCCTGGCCACCGACAACGCCGCCTGCGCCGCCTTGAGATCGGGATTGCTGGCGAGCGACTGCTCGATCAGCGCATTCAGCGGCCTGGAATGAAACAGCGTCCACCAGTCACCGGGTATGTCGCTGCCGCTGGCAAAGCGCTGGGCCTCCCCACCGGCGACGTTCGCACTGCTGACTGTGGTCGCGGGCGGATGCGCGGTGTAATTTCTGACATCCGGTGCGGCAGGTTTTTTGAAGTCGGGACCGACGGCGCAACCGGCAAGCAACAGACAGGCGGCGGCTGCGATGAAAGACGCCGCGTGTGATGGCGGAGCATGGGCCACCGACGAAACTTTCGCCATGACCTCACCTCTCGCGTCCCGGGTCCTGGCAAGCGCATCGACCCACGTCTTGTTCATGCGAGCGTATCTTCGAGAATGAGGCGATCAGAATGCAACGATATATCGTATCAATTGCAGACGAAAGCCATGCCGAAAGTCACAGCCGTAAATGGACCCCCTCGATCACTCCGCCACACCTGGACGACGTGCGAAAATCGGGTTACCCGTCGATCATCCTCGTAGCCCATGACCTCCCAGAAATACGACTTCCGCCAGTTCCAGGAAGAACTTGCCAGACTCGAGCGCAAGGTTGAAAAGCAGCAACCGTCCAAGCCGCTCGGCAAGAAAGCGGCAGCAGCCCAGCGTCTGGCCATGGCGCGTGAGGAATTCCTGGTGCTGCGCAAGCGACACGACCTGACCGTCGCGGATGTGGTCGCCTTTTTTCCCGAGGAAGAAGGTATTGCCTATCTGCAGCAGTTGATCGCGGCGGCACAGGCGAAGCCCCGGCGGGCACGCAAGGTCACGAAAGTACCCAGCGCGGATTGAGCGCCGACGCATCAACCGATCTGGCAGCGATGCTCAGCCATCGCCCCGTATCTCCGCGCAGACCACTCTGACGAGCGGATCCGTCCCGGGATGCCTGATCGGGCGTGTGGGGCTTGATTCGATTCTATATTTCCATAATTATAAAACTATGGAATCGACAGATGCCCTCACCTGCCTCAGCGCGCTGGCCCAGGAACATCGCCTCAACCTCTATCGCCTGCTGGTGCAGGCCGGCGAGGAAGGCATGGCGGTGGGCGAACTGGCCGCAGCAACCGGACTGGCCGGCGCGACACTGACCAGCCACCTGCACATCCTGCGCCGCGCCGGCATGGTCAGCGACGAGCGGCGCGGGCGGGTGATCCAGTGCCGCGCGAACTATCTGCAGATGAACGCCCTGCTCGGCTTTCTCACCGAGAACTGCTGCGCAGGTTCGGCGGACGCCGACTGCGCACCCGCCACGACATGCCAACCGGCAAGGAGAAACCGATGAAACGTTTCCATGTGCACGTGAACGTCGACCAGCTCGACAGCAGTATCCGTTTCTACACGACATTGTTCGGTGCGGCGCCCAGCGTGATCAAACCGGATTACGCGAAGTGGATGCTGGACGATCCGCGGATCAACTTCGCGATCTCGGAGCACGACCGTCAGCTCGGCGTGGATCACCTCGGCCTGCAGGCCGATGACGCTGCCGAACTTGCTGCGATCGGTGCGCGACTGCAGGCTGCCGATGCGGTCGCACTGGCGGAAAAAGGCACGACCTGCTGCTACGCCCATTCCGACAAGTTCTGGGCCGAAGATCCGCAGGGCATTCGCTGGGAAAGTTTCCACACACACGGCGAAGCCACTTCCTATGCAGCCGCACCGGACAAAACCGGCGCTGCATGCTGCGGCCCGGCGCCGGCTGCCAAACCCGTCGCTTCATGCGGACCGAACGCGAACTGCTGCTGAGATGGCCATGCATACCCGACCGCACAACGTGCTGTTCCTGTGCACCGGCAACTCCGCGCGCAGCGTGATGGCCGAAGCCCTGCTCAACATGCTCGGCGAAGGCCGGTTCCGCGCATACAGCGCCGGCAGTTTTCCCAGTGGCAAGGTGCAACCGATCGCCGCCGAGCTGGCGCGCGAATTCGGCTACAACGAACCGCTGCGCAGCAAGAGCTGGGACGAGTTTGCGCAAGTCGACTCACCGGCGATCGACATGGTGATCACCGTCTGCGACAACGCCGCCGGCGAACTGTGCCCGATCTGGCCCGGCCATCCGGTCACCGCGCATTGGGGCGTGCCCGATCCGGTGGCCGTCGACGGCACCGACGATGAACGCCGGCGCGCGTTCCAGTCGGCGTGGCTGATGCTGCGTCGACGCATCGATCTGCTGCTCGCACTGCCGCTGGAAAAGCTCGATCGCCTGGCGACACAGCACGAGCTGCGCGCCATCGGCCAGACGGCAGCCACCGATGAGCAATGAAACCATCGCGGCGGCGCCGTCGCGGATCGGATTTTTCGCGCGTTACCTGAGCGTGTGGGTTGCGCTGTGCATCGTCGCCGGGATTGCGTTGGGCCATCTCTTTCCCGGCATCTCCGCCATGCTGGCTGCAGCCGAAGTGCAGCGCATCAACCTGCCGGTCGCCGCGCTGGTGTGGCTGATGATCGTGCCGATGCTGCTCAAGGTCGACTTCGCGCAACTCGCGGGAGTGCGACACCAGGTGCGCGGCATCGGCATCACGCTGCTGGTGAACTGGGCGATCAAGCCGTTCTCGATGGCACTGCTGGGCTGGCTGTTCATCCGGCATGTCTTCGCCGCATGGCTGCCGGTCGGACAGCATGATGCGTATATCGCGGGACTGATCCTGCTGGCAGCGGCACCGTGCACGGCGATGGTGTTCGTGTGGTCGCGGCTATGCGGTGGCGAACCGAATTTCACGCTGGCACAGGTCGCGTTGAACGACACCATCATGATCGTCGCATTCGCCCCGATCGTGGCGTTGCTGCTGGGGGTCGCTTCGATCCACGTACCCTGGGGCACGCTGATGCTGTCGGTGCTGCTGTATATCGTGGTGCCGGTGATCACGGCGCAGCTGTGGCGTGGATGGCTGTTGCGACGTCGCGGACAACTCGCACTTGATGCCACGCTGCATCGCATCGACCCGTGGTCGACTGCTGCCCTGCTCGCCACGCTGGTCCTGCTGTTCGGCTTCCAGGGTGAGGCGATCCTCGCGCAACCGCTGATCATCGCGCTGCTGGCCGTGCCGATCATCATCCAGGTCTATCTCAATGCCGGCATCGCCTACGGCCTGAGTCGCTGGCTGAAGGTGCCGCATTGCGTGGCTGGCCCGGCCGCGCTGATCGGCGCCAGCAATTTCTTCGAGCTGGCAGTAGCGGCGGCCATCAGCATCTTCGGGCTGCGCTCGGGCGCGGCGCTGGCGACCGTGGTCGGTGTGCTGGTGGAAGTGCCGGTGATGCTGTCGGTGGTACGCATCGTCAACCGCACTGGACACTGGTTCGATGAGAAAGCGGCGGCGCCGGTGATGCGCAGCTGACTGCCGCTGCGTGCGTCACCCGCACGCAGACAATCAGCAGCGATTCAGTCTCGTCGTGCGGATTCACCGCACGTTTGCACACCCCCGTGAAAACTCGGGGTTCCTGCAAGCAACGAGGTACGGTCCATGAACAAGAAAATCCCTGCACTGACTTTCGCGCTGGCACTTGGCACGCTCTCGCTGTCAGGCATCGCCATGGCACAACAGGCGATGACCAAGCCGCAGGTGCAAGGCAAACTCACCACACAGGGCTATACCAAGGTCCATGACCTGAAGTTCAAGGATGGCATGTGGCATGCCGACGCCAGGAGCGCCAACGGCGACAAGGTGGATCTGCGCATCGACGCGAAGACCGGCGAGGTCTATCCGGACAAGCTGGTTTCGAAACTGAGCAAGCAGGACGTGCGCGCATCGCTGGAATCCCAGGGCTACACCCATGTGCATGATGTCGACTTCGATGACGGCATGTGGAAAGCCAAGGCCCACAATCCGGCCGGCAACAAAGTCGAGCTCAAGGTCGACGCCAACACCGGCAAGGTGATTGCCAGCGACTGATGCAGTCACATGGACGACCAGACCAACGGTGTATCGGCATGAGTCGATACACCGTTGAATGGACCGGCCGCCGGATGCTCACTAGTATCGGAGCAATCCCTCCCCGATCGGTGACTGCCCGTGAAGCGATTGCTGCTCTCCACCTTGCTCGCGGCCGCGTGCTCTACCGCGCTGGCCGCCAGCAGCACGCCAACCTTCAGCACCAAGCTCCTGTCCACCGAGGTCAAGACGCTGTCCTCGGATGCGTTCGAGGGCCGTGGTCCGGCCACGCCGGCCGAGACGAAGACCATCGACTACGTGGTGGCGCAGATGAAAGCTGCCGGCTTGCAGCCCGGCGGTGATCTGAAGGACGGCAAGCGTGCATGGACTCAGGCGGTGCCACTACGGCGCAGCCAGATCATCGGCACGCCGATATTGACCCTCAACCTCGATGGCAAGAGCGAGACGCTGAGCCAGGGCGAGCAGATCGCGGTGCGCGCACCGATGGACGGCTCGACCAGGGTGTCGATCGCGAACGCGCCACTGGTGTTCGTCGGTTACGGCGTGAAGGCGCCCGAGCGCCAGTGGGACGATTTCAAGGGCGTCGACCTGCACGGCAAGATCGCGGTGGTGCTGGTCAACGACCCGGATTTCGAGACCGGCAAGGGCGACTTCGGCGGCAAGGCGATGACCTACTACGGCCGCTGGACCTACAAGTATGAAGAAGCCGCGCGGCAGGGTGCGCTGGGCATGCTGGTGGTGCACGAAACCACACCGGCCTCGTACGGCTGGGCCACGGTGAAAAACTCCAACACCAACACCATGTTCGACATCGTGCGCGACAAGCCATCTGCCGTGCATCCGGAACTGGAAGGATGGATCCAGCACGATCTGGCGGTGCAGATGTTCAAGCATGCCGGGCTGGATTTCGATGCCTTGAAGAAGCAGGCACAGACGCGCGCGTTCAAGCCGGTGACGCTGAAGGGCGAGACTTTCTCGGCCAGCTTCAAGGTCGACAGCAGCGTGATCACCTCGCACAACATCGTCGGTCGCATCGAAGGCAGCAAGCGCCCGGACGAGACGGTGATCTACAGCGCGCACTGGGATCATCTGGGCGTCGGCCAGCCCGATGCGAAGGGTGACCGCATCTACAACGGCGCGGTCGACAACGCAACCGGCACCGCGGCGCTGATCGAGATGGGCCGCGCCTTCGCGCAGGGGCCGCGACCCGAGCGTTCGGTGGTGTTCCTCAACGTCACCGCCGAGGAAAAGGGCCTGCTCGGCTCCGAGTACTACGCCGCCAATCCGCTGTATCCGCTGGCCAAGACTGCCGGCGTGCTCAATGTGGATGCACTCGACCCGCACGGCCTGGCGCGCAACTTCACCATCTCCGGCAGCGCCAAGCTCGGTCTGCTGGATGACCTGATCGCCGACGCGAAGCAATACGGCATGAGCTACACCGCCGACCCGAAACCGGAGGCCGGTCACTTCTTCCGCTCCGATCATTTCTCCTTCGCCAAGCGCGGCGTACCGGCGATCTCGTTCGGCTCGGGTGACGACTGGATCGACGGCGGCATCCAAGCCGGCAAGGCCGCGGACGACGACTACACCGCCAAGCGCTATCACCAACCCGGCGACGAGTGGCAGGCCGACTGGCCGTTCACCGGCATGGCGCGAGACCTGCAGCTGCTCTACACGGTCGGCAACAAGTTGGCGAATTCCGATGCGTGGCCGAACTGGAATGCGGATTCGGAATTCCGCGGCACTCGCGACAAGACGGCAGCCGAGCGGAAGTAGGCTGGCTGCGCTGCGGCAGCGCATTGGCTCCTCCCCGGCAAGCAGGGGGAGGCAGGGAGGAGACAATCCGAGCTTGCGAAAGATGAAAAGCTCGCCCCACTCCAACCCTCCTCGGCTGAAAGGGGAGGGAGCAAAGCAAGGGTTCGGTGCTGTCCCCAACTCTCTCGCACAGAAAGCACGTTCAACGTTTGCAGTAAGCCCACAGCAGAAACGGTGGCAGCATCTGCTTCCATGACGCCTGGTTGTGCACGCCGCCCTGCAACTGGAACAGCGACGCATCCGCGCCACGCGACGGATGCGTCGCATAGTCCATGTCGATCGAATAGCCGAGCTGCTTCAGGCCGCGGGCGTGGAAACCATCGGCGCCACGATAGCCCTCAAGCAGATCCTGCACGTCATCGACCGTGTCGTTGATGCCATCGCCATCGCGATCCTTGGTTTCCTCCGCCGTGCCCACCGCAAACCACATCTTCAGGCCGACGCGCTTGCCGCCACGGTCGACCATCGCCTGCACCAGCCGCGTGTGCTGCACCGTCGCGGCACTCGTGCGATCCCCCGCCAGCCAGAACGAGGGCGAGAATGCACCTATCCGGCCGAACACGTCCGGGTACTGCCAGCCGAGATTGAATGCGTTCAATGCACCCAGCGACCAGCCCAGCATCGTACGTTCGCGCGCGGCCTTGCGCGTGCGGTAGTGCGTGTCGACATACGGAACCAGCGCGGTGGCGACCCAGGCGGAATAGTCCTGCGCACGCGTGCCGATCGGACCGATTGCCGAGCCACCGACAAGGCTGTGTGCAGTGACACGGTCGGACAAGCCATAACCACTGGCACGATCAGTCAGCATGTCGATCGCCACCACGATGACCGGTTCGATCGCATGTGCACGATAGAGTCGCGCCAGCGTCGCCTGCAGGCCCACCGCCGCCATGTCCTGACCATCGTTCGCGTACAGCACGGGATAGCGGCGGACGGTGTGGGTGTAGTCGGGCGGCAGATAGACCGTGACCTTGATCTTCTCCGGCGCGAACGCGGGCGCATCCAGTTGCAGTTGCACGATCGCGTTTTCGGCAGCGATGTCCGAGGCCAGCGCCGACTGCATTGCGACAACCAGCAGCGCGCCAAACAACCACCTCAACGCGACGCTCATGCGAGGTCCAGCGTCATCACTCGACGCTGGCGAACCATACGCCATAGCCGGGCAGTTGCAGCTGGTCGCCGTGGAGATGTCCCTGCAGCAAACCATGGCCGTCCAGTCGAAGCTGCTTGTCGAGCGTCGCCGGCAAGCGGATGTCGACAGCGGCATCGGCCAGGTTGAACACGACCAGTGTGGCCTGACCATCAAGACGTCGCCTGAACGCCAATACCGGCTCGGCGGTATCGATGAATTCGATGTCGCCCCAGCGCAGCGCCGGCTGCGTCTGCCGCCAGTGCATGAAGGTGCGAAAGCCGTTCAATACCGAATGCGGATCGGTCTCCTGCCGGGACACCGCCAGCACGCGATGTTCCTGCGGCACGGGCAGCCACGGCATGCCACGACTGAAGCCGGCATGCGCATCGTTGTCGCTCCACGGCATCGGCGTGCGACAACCGTCACGACCCTTGAACTGCGGCCAGAATGCAATACCGTAGGGATCCTGCAGCGACTCGTACGGCAGCTCTGCCTCGGTCAGGCCAAGCTCTTCGCCCTGATAAACGCATACCGAACCGCGCAGCGAACAGAGCATCGCAGTGAGCAAGTTGGCCAGCTGCGGCGAGGGTCGGCCCCTGCCCCAGCGCGTCAGCACGCGCTTGACGTCATGGTTGGAGATCGCCCAGCACGGCCAGCCTTCGGTCATCTGCGCTTCCAGCGTCTGCACCGTGCTGCGGATGTGCGCGGCGCTGAAGTCATCGGTCAGCAGCTCGAAGCTGTAACCCATGTGCAGGCGGCCGTGGCGAGTGTATTCGGCCATCGTCGCCAGCGAATCTTCCGAGGAGATTTCGCCCAGCGCGGCCACGTCCGGATAGCGATCCATCAGCGCGCGCAGCTCGCCGAGAAACGCCAGGTTCTCCGGCCGCGTGTTGTTGTAGTAGTGATACTGGAACGCGTACGGGTTGTCCGGGCTGAAGCCGCGGCCCACGCGCTTCTCTTTCGGTTTGGGCGGGTTGTCGCGCAGCTCGCGGTCGTGGAAGCAGAAGTTGATCGCATCCAGGCGCACGCCGTCGACGCCCTTGTCCAGCCAGAAGCGCACGCTGTCGAGGATCGCCGCGCGCACTTCGGCATGATGGAAATTCAGGTCCGGCTGCGAGGTCAGGAAATTGTGCAGGTAGTACTGCCCGCGCCGCGGCTCCCACTGCCAGGCCGACCCGCCGAACAGCGACAGCCAGTTGTTCGGCGCACTGCCGTCGTCCTTCGCATCCGCCCATACGTACCAGTCGGCCTTCGGGTTGTCGCGGCTCTCGCGACTTTCCTTGAACCAGGCATGCTCGATCGAGGTGTGACTGAGCACCTGGTCGATCATCACCTTCAGGCCCAGGCCATGTGCCTTGGCCAGCAGGCTATCGAAATCCGCCAGCGTGCCGAACAGCGGATCGACGTCGCGGTAGTCGGCAATGTCGTAACCGAAATCGGCCATCGGCGACTTGAAGAACGGCGCGATCCAGATCGCATCGACGCCAAGGCTGGCCACGTAGTCGAGCCGCTCGATGATGCCCGGCAGATCGCCCACGCCGTTGCCGTCGGTGTCCAGAAAACTGCGCGGATAGATCTGGTAGGTGACGGCTCCGCGCCACCAGGGTGCATCACTCATTCGCATGTCCCGTAAGTTCTTGCTCGAGTCGAAGCAACCCACCTTGAGTGGTGCTTTCGCAGCTTGTCGGGGAGCTTACCGGCTGCATGCCGATGCAGCCGTGACAGTGCATACGTATTCATGAAAGATCGCTATCGCAATGCAGCATACCCGCGCGACCATCGTTTGGACGTCCAAACAAAAACGGGGCCGGGTTGCACCGGATGGTGTGCATGCTTGTCTTGTCTCGCCTCCAGGCCACGACGGCGCGCCTCTGCAACCCCGACTGGCATGGCATTGCCGGTGCGGTCGAATACGCCGTTTGCGATGCATAGCAGCACAATGAATACGTATGCAGGAAACGGTTTGCCTGTTGGAGGCGGCCCTACCATGGCCGCCACGTCGACGGATTACCGGCACATGCATGCGTGCCGTCCATCGCAACGTTGGGGCTGGTAATTGCAACCACTACAAAAATGAAGCGTAACCCTGGGAGGGGATAACGGTGATATTCAAACGTAACGTGCTTGCCTTGGCACTGGCATCGGTTGGCTTCTGCGCGGCCTCCGCCGCATACGCGGCCGCGCCGCAGAGCGATCAGCCAGCCGGTCCGCAGGACATCAGCCAAACCGCGAAAGACGCCAAGGCCGTCAAGGACGCCAAGGCGAAGAAGAAGCAGGAAGCCACCCAGCTTGGTGTAGTGACGGTGAGCGGGTTCGCGCAAAGCGTCCAGAACGCGACCGCGGTCAAGCAGTCGTCCGACGAAATTGTCGAAGCGATCTCCGCCGAAGACATCGGCAAGCTGCCTGATGTCAGCATCGCCGAATCGATCGCCCGCCTGCCCGGCGTTTCGGCGCAACGTGTCGCGGGTCGGGCGCAGGTCATTAGCGTGCGAGGCCTCTCGCCAGACTTCGCGACCACCCTGCTCAACGGCCGCGAGATGGTCAGCACCGGCGACAACCGCAGCGTGGAGTTCGACCAATACCCGTCCGAACTGATGAGCGGCGTCACGGTGTACAAGACGCCAAACGCCAGCCTGATCGGCCAGGGACTATCGGGCACCCTGGACATGCACACCGTCCGTCCGCTGGACTACCACGAAGACGTGGCGGTTGTCGGCGTACGCGGTCAGCACAATTCGCTGGGTTCGGCGGCCAATGCGAGCGCCAACGGCAACCGCTTCAACGCCAGCTATATCGGCCAGTTCCTGGACCGCACGCTTGGTATTGCAGTCGGCTACGCGCACTCCCTGACGCCGACCCAGGAAAATCAGGTCGGTCTGTACGAACCGTGGGAGCAGGTGGGCGCCGGCTGGCGTCCCGGCGTGCCCGCCGGTACCTGGTACTCGGAGGGCATCAAGGCCCTGCGCCGCACCGGCTACACCAAGCGCGACGGTGTGATGGCCACGGTGGAATGGCGGCCCTCGGACAAATGGACGAGCACGCTCGACCTGTTCCATACCAAGGCCACGCAGAAAGACACGGCCAACCAGTTCGAGGTCAACCTCGGCGACTACAACGGTGGCTATGGTCATATCAACGTCACCAACCCCACCATCAACGGCAATGGCACTTTCACTGGCGGCACGGCGAGCAATCTGTATCCGCTGGTGCGCGGGATGTACGACAGCCGCCACGACACGATCAACGCCGCCGGCTGGAAAAACGAATTCACCGCCGGGCAGGTCAGCATCGTGGCCGATGTCAGCTACTCCAAGGCCAAGCGTCGCGAACTCGAGCTGGAAACCAATACCCAGCTGGCACCAGCCCCGCAGCTGGACACACTGAATCTGAATTACTCGGGCAGCAACTTCTCCCAGCTGTCGCCCGGACTGGATTATTCCGATCCGAGCAAGCTGTTCCTGCGCAATACCATTTACGGCTCGGGCTACGGCAAGGTGCCGCGGGTCAGCGATGAGTTGAAGAGCGCCAAGCTCGGCGCCACGGTACCCATGCCGGACTCGATCAGCCCAGTGATCTCGGATGTCGAATTCGGCGTCAACTACGCCGACCGCGAAAAGAACAAGCAGCAGCCCGAAGGGAATATCAATGTCGGCGCACAGGGCGATACCACCATCGCGCCCGACCTGCAGTACAGCCTGGTCAATCTCGGCTTCGCCGGCGTGGGCCGTATCCCGTCGTGGTACGTACCTGGCGTCGTCGCCCGCTACATGACCTTCCAGCCGAGCTCGGATGCTTCGTACCTGGTGTCGAAAGCCTGGGCATTGTCCGAGAAGATCACCACCGCGTACGCCATGGGCAACATCGACACCACATGGGGTGTGCCGGTCCGCGGCAATATCGGCGTCCAGCTGCAGCATGCCGACCAGTCCTCGTCCGCCAACCTGTTCAACGGCACGCAACCTGTCGGCAGTCAAATCCAGGCGATTTCGAGCGGCAAGGCCTACACCGACGTGCTGCCCAGCCTGAATCTCGCCTTCTCACTGACCGAAGAGCAGATGCTTCGCGTGGCGCTGGCCAAGCAAGTGGCACGTCCGCGCATGGACGATATGCGTGCCTCCATGGACTTCGGGGTCGACAGCGCAACCGGCAAGCCCGGCGCCAGCGGTGGTAACCCGAGGCTCGATCCGTGGCGCGCCAACGCCTTCGATCTTTCGTGGGAGAAATACTTTGGTGACACCGGCGGTTACGTGGCCGCCGCGTTCTTCTACAAGGACCTGACCAGCTACATCTATACGCAGACCAGCGACAACTACGACTTCTCTGCTCAAGTGGCTGGTTACACACCGCCGCCAGGTTCGCCACCGGCGTTGAAGACCGGCACGTACAGCTCGCCGATGAACGGCAAGGGTGGCTCGCTGAGAGGCCTCGAACTCTCTACATCGTTGCCGCTCAAGATGCTCACGCCGGTGCTTGACGGCTTCGGGCTCCTGGCGAGCGCCAGCTTCAACGACAGCAGCATCAAGATCCTGGCTCCGGAGAACGCCACGAGTGTCGGCAATGGCCCCATCAGCCTGCCCGGCCTGTCCAAGCGGGTGTTCAACCTGACGGCCTACTATGAAAAGAACGGGTTCGACGCGCGCATCAGCGAGCGCAAGCGTTCGGACTTCATCGGCGAGATTGGCAACTTCGACGGTGCCCGCACGCTGCGTTACGTCGTCGGCGAAAGCATCTTCGACGCCCAGGTCGGTTACACCTTCGGTCCCGCCAGCAGTCTCCATGGGCTGAGCGTGCAGCTGCAGGCGAGCAACCTGACGAACGCGCCTTATCGCACCTACGCCGGCACGAAGGATCGCCCGCTCGAATACATCGAGTGGGGCCGCACCTACCTGCTTGGTGCCACCTACAAGTTCTAAGTACTCCTGATGTACTTCCCCAACCCTGCCGGATCATCCGGCAGGGTTTTTTCATGGAGATTCTGCAGAGAGCTGCGGCAAATCCGACTTGCGAGGGCCAGTCTTGTGCGGGGTGAGTTCGAGCTCACGTGCGCGATCCAGAAGCTGCGCCATGAAATGAATACGTATGCAGAAGAAGGCCAATCCATGCGGCGCAGACCTACCATGGACAAGCCGCATCGGATGGATCCACGCGCGGATGCATCGCACCTGCGACTGACCCGTGCCTGTCGTGACCGCCTTTCCTCGTGATGTCCATGCCACGGAGTTGCTGGTGACCCATTACCGCCCCCTCGCCTCGATCATTCGCGCGCTGACCTCATGGCATATGACGGGTCCAGCTCTTTTCAGCACGCCCCACCATGACTTGCCGGCCGCCGGCTCCCGTCTGAACGACGAATCATCTGCCAGCCTGTTCGTCCACCTGTGCGGAGCCTCCACTTGCGCGACGGTCACGCGATCACATAAGCGGGCCAAGATATTCCCATCTTTCGTTTGCGGCATCGCCACTGCAGCCCCCCTGCTCTGCCCCGGATCGGCCAGCGCTCAGGTTGATGCACCGCAGGTCATGTCATCAATCATCGCGACATCGCAGAAGGCACCATCCGGTGTCTGGTACGAAATCTTCGTGCGCTCGTTCGCCGACACCAACGGCGACGGCATTGGCGACCTCAACGGCGTCACCGCGAAGCTCGATTACCTGCAGTCGCTCGGCGTCAGCGGAATCTGGTTGATGCCGATCAATCCATCGCCGAGCTATCACGGCTACGACGTCACCGATTACTACGGCATCAATCCGCAATACGGCACGATGAACGATTTCCAGCGCCTGCTGGACGGGGCGCACAAGCGTCATATCAAGGTGATCATCGATCTGGTGATCAATCACAGCAGCGACCAGCATCCGTGGTTCCGCGCCGCCAGCAACCCTGCCGATCCGCATCACGACTGGTACAGCTGGGCGAAACCCGGCACGGACCTGGATGCCATCAGCGCCACCGGCTCGCCGGCATGGCATACCGCACGCAGTGGCAAAGCCTATCTGGGCGTATTCACCGCCGCGATGCCGGACCTGAATTACGACACGCCGGCCGTGCGCCAGGAGATGGTCAGGCTCGGCCAGTTCTGGCTGAACAAAGGCGTCGACGGCTTCCGCCTCGATGCAGCCCAGCATGTCTACTACGACTTCAAGTCGCAGGACGGCGATGCTGCCGTGCTGAAAAAGAACCTGGCCTGGTGGTCGGAGTTTCGCCGCGGCCTCGACGCAGTCAGGCCCGATGCGTACGTGGTCGGTGAGGTCACCCAGGACAACGCGGAAAAGCTCGCACCCTGGTTCAAGCCACTGAGCGCCGTGTTCGATTTTCCGCTGGCGATGCAGCTGATCGAGAGCGCAAAGAGTGAGCGCGCCGGCGATCTCGGCACCGTACTCGCACGCACCGATGCAGCCTATCGCAAGGTCACCGGCAAGTCGGGCGTGGATGCGCCGTTCCTGTCCAACCACGACCAGAACCGCGTGATGAGCCAGCTCGATGGCAACCCGCAGCACATGCGCATGGCCGCCGCGCTGCTGCTCACCCTGCCCGGCCAGCCGTTCGTCTACTACGGCGAGGAGCTGGGCATGCGCGGGAAGAAACCCGACCCGGATCTGCGCGAACCGATGCGCTGGAACCGCACGGCGGATGCTTCAGGCGAAACGACCTGGAAAGCCTCGACCTCGCATGACGGTCCAGCGGTGTCGGTCGAGGCAGAACAGGCCGATCCGGACTCGCTGCTGCATTACTACACGATGCTGATCCACTGGCGCAGCCAGCTCGGCGTGCTGCGTGACGGCGCCATCCACGAACACGCCGTGGACAACCCGCACATCGCCGCCTGGCAACTCGACGACGCCGGCAGCCAGGTGCTGGTCGTGCACAACCTGTCCGGCCAGCAGCAAAGCATGTCGCTGGGTGATGCTCGTTTCCGTACCGTGCTGCTGCATAGCAAGCCCGGCGTCACGCTGCAAAACGGCCGCCTGCTGATGCCGGCCTATACCACGGTGATCCTGCAATGAAGCTGGATGATGCAATGAAGAAAACCGTACGCTGCAGTCGACTTGGCGTGACCACAAGCATGTGGCTTGGCCTTGCGCTGACACCGATCGCCGCGATCGCCGCAACATCATCGCCGCCACAGGCGACGCCCATGGCTCATATCCGCAACCGCGACATGCTGATCGACCTCGGCACGGATCAGCTCAGCGTCCGCTTCGTTGCACCCGGCATCGTGCATGTGCAAAACACGCATGACGACACCACCGATGCGTCCACCCTGGTGATCGATCACCACACCGCGCATCCGGCGTTCGAGCAGGTGCGTATCGACGACACGGCGAACGACAAGAGTATCGCCAGCGTTCGCGGCTCGGTCCACTGGGACAGGCAGCATCGGCAGCTGCAGATCGACGACGCACAACATCATCGCCTGTTGCAGCTCGACCTTGCCTCGTTGCAACACGGAGCGTTGCCCCTGCAGCACGAATCGCACGATGCGCTGTACGGCATTGGCGGCTACAACGCGACCGAGGATGCCGCCGCCGGCATGCTGCGCACCGGCAAGCAGGTAGCTACCGCCGGCGAACAGGGCCATGCCGGCGCGCCGTTCGTGTGGAGCACCACCGGCTACGGCGTGCTGCTCGACAGCGATGGCGCCACGTTCACCCTGAAGCCCGGCGCGATCAGCGTCAGCGGCACCGCGCGCCGACATCCCGACTACTACATTCTCATCGGCACGCCCACGGAAATCTTCGCTGCACTGACGCAACTCAGCGGCCAGTCGCCGCTGTTTCCGAAATGGGCGATGGGCTTCACCAACAGCCAGTGGGGCATCGACCAGAAAGAACTGCTGCAGATCGTCGACACCTATCGTGCGAAACACATCCCGATCGACAACTTCACGATCGACTTCGACTGGAAGGCCTGGGGCGAAGACGACTACGGCGAATTCCGCTGGAACGCCACCAAGTTTCCGGACGGTCCCGACGGCAAGCTGAAGGCCGAACTCGATCGGCGCGGCATCCATCTCACCGGCATCATGAAGCCGCGCGTCCACGTCGACACGGTGGAAGGCCGCTATGCCACCGCACACGACCTGTGGCGTCCGGATGAGAAGGCCGCGCCGGATTACTTTTCGCACAAACCGGTGAAGGACATCGATTTCGACAAGCCGGCGGCGCGCGCCTGGTTCTTCAACGACGCGCTGAAGCACAGCTTCGCCACCGGCATGGTCGGCTGGTGGAACGACGAGGCCGACAACACGCCCAGCAACACGCAGTTCCTCAACATGCAGCGCACGCTGTACGACGGCCAGCGCGCGATCTCGAACCAGCGGGTGTGGTCGGTCAACCGCAACTTCTGGCTCGGTTCGCAGCGCTATGCCTACGGCCTGTGGTCGGGCGACATTCCCACCGGCTTCGCCAGCATGGCCGGGCAGCGCGCGCGCATGCTCAGCGCGATCAATGTCGGTGCGATGCAGTGGGGCATGGACGGCGGTGGCTTCAAGAACGGCACACCGACGCCGGAGAATTACGCGCGCTGGATCGAGTTCGGTGCGTTCACGCCGATCTTCCGCGTACACGGCGAGCTCGGCCAGAAGCGCCAGCCGTGGGTGTACGGCCCGGTCGCCGAGAAGGCTGCCACCGACGCGATCCGCCTGCGCTACGCGCTGATCCCGTACATCTACAGCTACGAGCACACCCGCCGCAGCACCGGCGTGGGCCTGGTGCGTCCGCTGCTGTTCGACTGGCCGCACGATCCGCAGCTGCGCAACGACATCGACGCATGGCTGTTCGGCGACTGGCTGCTGGCGTCGCCGGTGGTCGAGCCGGGCCAGGCCTCGAAAGACATCTACCTGCCGGCCGGTCGCTGGACCGAGTGGTTCAGCGGCAAGGTTTATCAAGGCGGCCAGACCATCCGTCTCGCCATCGACAGCAAGCACTGGGGCGACATCCCGCTGTTCATCCGCGACGGCGCGATCATCCCGACCCAGTCGCCGATGGACTACGTCGGCGAGAAGCCGCTGACGCAACTGGACGTCGACGTCTTCCCCGCCGACACGCGCACGCAATTCGATTATTACGACGACGACGGCAGTACTTACGACTACGAGAAAGGCGCGTACTTCGTGCAGTCGCTGTCCGTGCAGCGCCACGGCGATACGGTGCAACTGGACGTCGGTGCCCCCAGCGGCAGCTTCAAGCCGGCACTGCAGTTCTACCTGCTGAAGATCCATGGCAGTGCGGCTGCGCACATCAGCGGTGACCTCAAACTCTTCGACAAACTCGACACTCTGCAGCACAGCAGCGGCGAAGGCTGGGCTCGCGGCCACGATCGCTATGGCGATGTCACCTGGGTGCGGATCAGCAGCACGCACGCAGCAAAAATCGCCCTCGACATGCAGCCATAGCACGGGCCTTCGCCCTGTGTGAGCGACGCTCTTGCTGCCCGAGTTGCGCCAACTCCAAGAGCGTCGCGGCTGAAGCCGCTCCCACGGAAGAGCCCGCTTTCCCCCCCGGCTGGACGCCATCGCGTGCGTGTAGGAAACTGCGTCTCGATGTAAACGATTACATCCCGATGGGTGCTGGCTCCCCGCCAGCCCGATCCGCGCCACCCCACGCGTCGAACAGGACCCGCCATGGCTATCTCCGCCTTGCTACGAAACCTGGCGCTGGCCGCCTGCACCGCCCTGCTGATCACCGGCACGGCCGATGCCGCGACGCCCGCCACAAGCACCACCAGCCTGCACATCGACGCCAGCGCCAGCGGCACGCCCTTTCCGCATTTCTGGGAGCAGATGCTCGGCTCCGGCCGCGCCTCGCTGGCCTTGCGCGACGACTACCGCAAGGACCTGGACACCGTGCGCCAAGCCACCGGCGTCGGCTACATCCGCTTCCACGGCATCCTCGACCACGACGTGGGCCTGGTGCAGCGCGACGCGCAGGGCAAGATTTCCTACAACTTCTCCTACGTCGACCAGATCTACGACGGCCTGCTCGAGCACGGCTTCAAGCCGTTCGTCGAACTCGGCTTCATGCCGCCGGAGCTGACCTCCGACCCGAGCGCGCTGCACCCGTTCTGGTACCACCCGAACATCGCGCCGCCGAAGGACTATGCCGAGTGGGATGCGATGATCGGCGCGCTGGCGAAGCACCTGGTCGAACGCTATGGCGTCGACGAAGTGGCCAGCTGGTACTTCGAGGTGTGGAACGAGCCGAATATCGGCTTCTGGACCGGCACGCCGCCGCAATCCACCTACTTCACCCTGTACGACCACACTGCGCGCGCGCTCAAGGCCGTGAGTCCGCGCATCCGCGTGGGCGGGCCGTCCACCGCGCAAGCCGCGTGGGCCACCGACTTCCTCGCGCACACGCACAAGAACAACGTGCCGGTCGATTTCGTCAGCACGCACGTCTACGGCGACGACACCGCCGACAACGTGTTCCACACCAGCGAGAAGATCCCGCGCGCGGACATGGTCTGCCGCTCGGTCGACAAGGTGCACAAGGAGATCGCCGCCTCGCCCTACCCGCACCTGCCGCTGGTCTTCAGCGAGTACAACGCCAGCTACGCGAACCTGCCCAACGTCACCGATACCGTGTTCATGGGGCCGTGGCTCGCCAACATGATCCGCGAGTGCGCCGGCAAGGTGCAGATCATGAGCTACTGGTCGTTCTCCGACGTGTTCGAGGAACAGGGCGTCGTGCGCAACCCGTTCTACGGCGGCTTCGGCCTGATCGCCGCCGACCGCATTCCCAAGCCCGCGTTCAACGCGTTCGCGATGCTGCACAAGCTGGGCGACAAACGGCTCGCGCTGGATTCCGATTCCGCCCTGGTCACCCGGCGCGACGATGGCAATGTGGTCATCGCGTTATGGAACTACGCCTCGCCCGTCGGCGACACCGCCAGCTATACGCCGGGCCAACCCGCCGGCACGCCGAAACACTTCAGCATCGACGTGCAGCATCTGGCTGCCGGCGCCCGCGCGACGGTCTGGCGTGTAGACGCCACCCACGGCAACGCTGTCGCCACGTTCGACCGGATGGGCCGGCCCGACTTTCCCAGTCGCGAGCAGATCGCCCAGCTGCGCAAAGCCGGCCAGCTGGCCGCGCCGGAATCGATGGCGGTGAGCAACGGCAAGTTCGAAGTCACCGTGCCGGTGCAGGGACTGGTGGTGGTCGAGTTGCACTGACCGGCCTCCCGGGATGCCATGGTCCCCCTGAACCATGGCTCAGCTCACACCGACAGCTTCCTCACGCCCGGTCCGCTGCGCATGCTCGCGGCACAGTCGCTCAACCAGCGCGCGATGGTCCGGCAAATCGTTCAGCGCATGCCCGGCCATCTGCTGGATCATCGCGAATTCGCGCTGCGCCGCCTCCATCTGCGGGTAGGCGCTGCGCATAGGTTCGAGGTCGGTGCTGAATTCCATGCCGTACAGCACGTACTGCCAGCTGGCCGGCATGAACATCTCCAGGTCGGTGACGAAGTCCAGCCGGTGCGGTGGTCGGTGGCGCCATAGCGCGAGGCGATCCTGCAGGGTCTGCGGGATGCTGGCGGGATCGGTGTTGTCGATCCAGAACGCGCTGTCGCGACGCTGCGACAGGCAGTAGTGCATCTTGATGAAGTCGATGATGCGCTCGTAGCGCGCCACCATCATCTGGTTGAACTGGCGCGCGGTGCGTTCCATCTCGTCGACGTCGCCCGGCAACAGATGGGTGATCAGGTAGGCGGCCAGTTCGACCAGGGCGATGCCGGTGGATTCCAGCGGTTCGACAAAGCCACCGGCCAGGCCCACCGCGACGCAGTTCCTGCGCCAGTGTTCCGGCCGGTAGCCGGTCTCGAACTTGATGTGCAACGCCTGCAGCCCGGCCGCCGCATCGCCCACGTAATCGCGGATCACCTCTTCCGCACGGCTGGCATCGGTATGCCGCGACGAATAGACATAGCCGATGCCGCGGCGCTTCTGCAGGCCGATGTCCCAGATCCAGCCGGCTTCCTGCGCGGTGGCGCGGGTGAACGGCAGGATCGGCGCGTCCGCACGCGGGTACGGCACCTGCAGCGCCACCGCGCGATCGGCGAACAGCACGTCGCGCCGGCTGTGGAACGGCGACTGCATCGCGCTACCGATCAGCGCGCCGCGCAGGCCGGTGCAGTCCACGTAGAGGTCCGCGGTCAGTTCGCCGATTTCTTTCGTGACGATGCGCGCGATCGCGCCTGATTCGTCGAGGTCGGCGCGTTCCACCGTGGCCAGGTGACGCCTGACGCCGAGACTCTGCCCATGTTCGGCCAGCACGGCGGCAAAGCAGGCGGCATCGAAGTGGAAGGCATGGTTCATCGGTCCCTGGTAATCGGCATCGGTGGCACGCTTCGGCGCCCGGCCATGATCGATCAGGCGCTTCTGCATGGTCACCGCCTCGGCGAACGGCATGCCTTCGGCCGCGCCGCCGAGCAACCAGTACGGCAGCAGTTCCGGACTGCCGTTGCGCTGGCTGGGCAGGCTGAACGGATGGAAGAAGCGGTCCGGTCCCGGCTCGCCGGGCGGACGTACCCAGTTCACATACTGGATGCCCTGCTTGTACGTGGCGGTGGCGCCAACCAGGAAACGGCGCTCGTCCAGGCCGATCGCCGCCAGCGTGCCGCGGATCGACGGAAACGTGGCCTCGCCCACGCCGAGCAGGCCGATATTCGGCGATTCGACCAGCTCGACCCGGATGCTTTCCGGCTGCGCACTGTTCAGCGTTTTGGCCAGGTAGCAGGCCGTCAACCAGCCAGCGGTGCCACCGCCCACGACCAGGATCTTCTGAATGCGCGCCATTGCACTCCCCTCCCCGCTTGTTGCTGCGCAACAAGCCAATCACAGATTTTCGCAGTAGGATCGCCCTCGATGACAGCGCTGTCATTTAATTTGACAGCGCTGTCATACACAGACTACCGCATGTCCACGACTACCTGCATGTCCACGACGATTTTTGGGGAGAGGGTGAAATGAAATTACGCTACTCGGCTTTGTACGTCGCCATGACCGCTATATTCGCTGCCGGCGCCGTCCACGCTGCAGAACAGGATCCCGCCCCGCAGAGCACCGCGGCCAGCAGGAAGGTCAAGGATCTGGACAGCGTCCAGGTCACCGCGACCAAACGTGAAACACCGCTGCAGAAGACTCCGGTCGCGATCAGCGCGATCAGCGCCGACTCGCTCGACAAGGAGCGGGTGATGACGGTGCAGGACATCACCAAGCTGGTACCTGGTTTCGAGGCCACCTCGCAAGGCGACCACGGCGTGGTCACCCTGACCATGCGCGGCATCGGCAACGATAGTGCCAAGACCGAGTACGCCGACCCCGAAGTGGCGATGTTCATCGATGGCGTGTATTCGCCGCGTCCGGAAGCGGCCGCCGGCCTGCTGCTGGATATCGACAGCGTGGAAGTATTGCGCGGCCCGCAGGGCACGCTGTGGGGTCGTAACTCCACCGCCGGCGTTGTCAATTTCCAGACCGGCAAGCCGGACCTCAGCGGCTTCTACGGCAATGCGCAGATCGAGGCCGGCAACTACAGCCACGTCGGCACCCGCGCCACAGTGAACCTGCCAATCAGCAGCACCTTCGCCATGCGTGTGGCCATCGCACAGGAGCAGCACGACGGCTACGTGGATTACCAGAACCCGTCGAAGCAGCTGCCCAGTGTGGCCAGCCAGCAGGCCGCGTACCTGGCCAGCGGCGGCACCCTGGCCACGTTCCAGCCGATCAACGCCAGCAACTACGTGACCGGCGGCGACAAGTACGACGCGCAGGATCAGTCGGCGGCTCGTGTCAGCGCCCTGTGGAAACCGAACGACGCCTTCACCTGGAACCTGTCCTACGAGTACTTCCGCGATCGCGGCACGCCCGGCATGAGCCTGATGCAGCAGCCGCGCGCGGGACAGGATTTCTGGTCGGCGCTGATCGACACCGCCCCCTACCTGAAGCGTGACTCGCACACGGTGCGCAGCCGGATGGATTTCAAGATCGGCGACTCGATGATGCTGAGCTACGTCGCCGGCTTCAACCGCTTCTCCGGCAAGAGCAATTTTGACCAGGACAACGGCGTGCAGGTGCCGACCAGCTTCACCACCGGCGCGTCCTACCAGGCCGATCGCACCAACTTCTCCAACTACAGCAACTACAGCCACGAACTGGACCTGAAGTCGACCGGCAACAACGCGGTGGACTGGATCCTCGGCGCCTACTACGCAGCGGAGGACAACAACATCCGCTTTGACATCCCGATCCTCAACGGCACCTCGCAAGGCACCGTGGCCTGGCAGGGCTCGTTCATCCAGCCGAAGGAGACGGTGGAATCCAAGGCGGTCTTCGGCCAAGCCACCTGGCACATCACCGACAGCCTGCGCCTGACCGGCGGTGCACGCTGGTCCAACGACATCAAGGAGAACAAGGGCGGCCGCGGCTGGGGCTGGGCCTACGACCCGACCGTGCCGCAGGTGCCGATCTCGCCGGATGTCGAGCCGGGCAACGTGGGCTTCAACGTCTCCACCGTCAACGATGCGAAGTACGACAGGAGCAAGGTCACCTGGCTGGCCCGGCTCGATACCGATGTCGGCCAGCACGGCCTGCTGTATGCCAGCGTGTCCACCGGCTACAAGTCCGGCGGCACCCAGGACGCCGGCACGCTGTACGAGCCGGAGACCCTGACCAACTACGAAGTCGGCTCGAAGTTCAGCTTCCTCGACGGCCACCTGACCTGGAACAGCGCGATCTATTACGAGCAGTTCAAGAACTTCCAGCTGGCGGCGCCGATTACCTACCCCGACGGCAACCGCGGGCTGGGCTTCTCCAACGTCAAGGGCACCACCAAGGTGATGGGCTTCGAATCGGAGCTGGCGCTGTCCAGCGAGAACGACCGCCTCAACCTGGTGTTCTCGGCGATCCCGAAGAAGGAACTGGGCACCCTCAAATATGCCGGCAGCAACGACTACCAGGGCCTGCCCGCCTGCGCTCCGGCCTCCGGCATCAGCAGCTGCATCGACGTCAGCGGCAACGACCTGCCGCACGCTCCGAACGCCTCGCTCACCGCGATCTACGAGCATGACTTCCGCCTGTCCAACGGCGGCCGGCTGACCCCGCGGATCTCGGCGCAGTACCAGAGCGCGCAATGGCTGAGCACCTTCAACCTGGGCGATGGCGACAAGCAGAAGGCGTACGGTCGCGGCGACATCTCGCTGCGCTACAACGAACCGCAGGATCGCTGGTGGGTCGGCGCCTACGTGCAGAACGTCACCGACAACAAGGTGCGCACCAGTGCCGGTCGCTTCGCCCTGCCTGACGGCAGCTTCGCCTATACCTCGCAATACCTGCCGCCGCGCACTTTCGGTGTCAACGTGGGGGTGTGGTTCTAGGTTTCAGGTTCTCCCTGGCGACGGTTCCCTCCCCTCGATCGCCACTGGATGCCCCGGCAACGGGGCATCCTTTTTTTTGGCTTCGATTTCCGGGTGGATTTTCCCGTGGGGACGGGTGCCCGCGGCATCCAGATCCGCGTAACGAAAACGGCGGCCCCAGGGCCGCCGCTTTCTTCACACCCATCCCGAGACAGGCTTCGTTGCGGGTTCCGTCAGCGACCGATCTCGCACAGCGGACGCCCGGCCATCAGCTTGCGTTCGATCTGTTCCAGCGTGACGCCGCGCGTTTCCGGCACCCACAGGAAGGTGATCAGGATGAACAGCAGGTTGAGCCCCGCATACAGCCAGAACGTGGCCGCGTGGCCGATGCCGTTGAGCAGGGTCAGGAAGGTCGCGCCAACGATCATGTTGGCGGTCCAGTTGACGAAGGTGGAGCAGCCGATGCCGAAGTCGCGTCCGCGCAGCGGCTGCACTTCCGAGCACAGCGTCCACACCAGCGGCCCGGCCGACATCGCGAAGCCGACGATGAACACCAGCAGCATCACCACCGTGACCATCTGCTCGGCATGCGTGGTGGTGCCCAGATGCATCATCGTGCCGACCGCGCCGAGGCTGGCGGCCATCACGCCGAAGCCCGCGTAAAGAATCGGCTTGCGCCCCAGCCGGTCGACCAGGCCGATCGCGATGAAGGTGGCTAGCATGTTGGTGAGGCCGACGATGGCGGTGGTCCACATCTGCGCGCTGGTGCCGAAGCCCACGCTGGCGAAGATGCGCGGCGCGTAATACATGATCACGTTGATGCCGGTGAGCTGCTGCATCACCTGCAGCGCGATGCCAAGCCCGACCGAGCGGCGGAAGTCGCGGTTGTGCCGGAACAGTTGCCAGCCATGCTGCCGCGACTTCAACTGCGCCTCGATCTCGGCTACCTCGCGACTGACCACCGCAGAGTCGCCGCGCAGACGCGCCAATACCGCGACCGCCTCATCGCGGCGTCCACGCAGCATCAGCCAGCGCGGGCTCTCCGGCAGCACCAGCACGCCGAGCAGGAACAGCGCGCCGGGAATCGCGATGATGCCGAGCATCCAGCGCCAGGCGCCGCTGTAGCTGAGCGCCAGGTCGGACAGGAAGGCGACGAAGATGCCGATGGTGATCATCAACTGATAGGTCGAGATCATCGCGCCACGCGTCTGCTCTGGCGCCACCTCGGCCAGATACAGCGGCGCGGTGAACGCGGCCATGCCGATCGCCAGGCCCAGCGCCAGACGCGCCCCGATCAACGTGGCAGGCGACCAGGCCAGCCCGCACAACAGCGAGCCGGCCACGAACAACATCGCGCTGAGGATCAGCGAGCGCTTGCGTCCCAGCGCCGCCGACAGCCAGCCAGCGCCGGCCGCACCGATCGCGGCGCCCAGCATCATCGCACTGACGATCCACTCGATGACGCGATCGGAGATGGCGAACTCGGCCTGGATGAACTGGGTGGCGCCGGAGATCACGCCGATGTCGAGGCCGAACATCAGACCGGCCAGCGCGGCCAGCACGCAGGTCAGCAGGGTCGCCGAGCGGGCGCGCGCAGCGATACCAGTCAGGGCGATGGCATTCATGGCCGGCCCACCACGGCCGGACATGCCAGCGTCTGGTCGGCCACCGTGCCGAGCGACACGTCCGTGACGGCGATGCGCTCGCCCGGGCTGCTGATCCATTCGAACGGCTGATCCAGTTTGCCCATGTCGGCACCGGCATCGCGGAAGCATTTCAATGGCACGCCCACGCGCAGCCACTGGCCGCGTGGCAACACAGCCAGCTGCTTGCCGATCGGCACCTCGCCACTGCAGCCGCTGCCGCAGGTGACACCGATCAAGGCACCCTGCGGCGACACCGCATCGACCCGCAGCGTGGTCACCAGCATCACGTCGCCATTGGTCTCGCGCTCCACGTCCAGCGGCGCGGACGCCACCAGCGCGGCGCGCGCCGTGCCCTTGCCGGACCAGCCCAGGCTGCGCGCATCCTCCTGCGCCTTGTAGTCGAGCGAACTGATGCGCAGGCTGCCGTCCGCCGTCGCCGCCGGCGTGGCGGTGACGTTGGCGGCCGCACCGTCGGCGCCGGTCAGACGCAATGCGAAACCCTGCGCCGGCTTGCCATGGCTGAAGTAGACGCCGGCCCGCGCGCTGCTCAACTCGATCCCGGCATCCTCGGACAACGGGCCAGTGTCGCCGTGGTCCGCGTAGGTCAGGCCGAAGCCGTAGGGAAACTGCGGCTGCTCGCCGCGCGCGGCCGCGGCGACCGGAATCTGCACCGCCGTGCGCGGCCACGCATACGCCAGCTTGCCGTGGAAATCGTGGGCGATGCGGCCGTCGCCCGTGCGCAGCAGCACGTCGGCAATGCCCTCGCCTTCGCTGCCGGGCAGCCATGCCGCCACGAACGCATCCGATGCGTTGATCTCGCGGTTCATCCACAGCGGCCGTCCGCTCAGGAACACCGCCACCACCGGCACGCCCTGTCCGCGCAGGCGACGCAGCAGCTCGAGGTCGTGGTCGTTGCCCGGTCGATAGGCAAGGTTCGGCAGGTCGCCCTGGAACTCAGCGTAGGGATCTTCGCCGAATACCACGATGGCGACGTCGGGCTTGTTCTTGTAGCTGCCGTCGATCGACAGCTCGGTGCTGCCGCCGGCCGCCTTCACCTGCGCCCGGATGCCGGCCCAGATCGAAGTGGCGCCCGGGAAATCCGCATTGGTCAGGCCGGTGCCCTGCCAGGTCAGCGTCCAGCCGCCGTTCTGCTTGGAGATGTTGTCGGCGCCGTCGCCAGCGACCAGCACGTGCCTGCGCGGATCGATCGGCAGCACGCCGTTGTTCTTCAGCAGCACCAGCGACTCGCGCACCGCGCGGCGCGCCAGCGCGCGATGTGCGGGACTGCCGATCACCTTCGTCGACCGGACTACCAGCGGATTGGCCGACGGCAGCCCGGCCTCGAACATGCCCAGGCGCAGCTTCACCCGCAGAATGCGGCTCACCGCATCGTCGACACGGCTCATCGGGATCACCCCGGACTTCACCTCGGCCAGCGTGTTCTTGTACAGGCCCTTCCAGGAGTCCGGCGCCTCCAGCATGTCCAGCCCGGCGTTGTACGCCACCGGGCAATCCTCGTTGGTGCAGCCGGGCACCTGGCCATGCGCGTTCCAGTCGCCCAGCACGATCCCGCCGAAACCCAGGCGGTCCTTGAGCACGTCGGTGATCAGCGCCTTGTTGCCGGCCATCTTCACCCCGTTCCAGCTGGAGAACGAGACCATCACCACCTGCACGCCGGCCTCGATCGCCGGCGGATAACCGGCCGCGTGGACGTCGCGCAACATGGCCTCGCTGATCACGGCATCGCCCTGGTCCTTGCCGTCGCGGGTGCCGCCATCGCCCACGAAATGCTTGGCGGTGGCGATCACGTGGTCGGCATCCAGGTATTGCGGCGTGCCGAGTTTGCCTTCCAGACCAGCCACCACCGCGCCGGCGTACTGCGCCACCAGCGCCGGGTTCTGCGAATAGCCCTCGTAGGCGCGTCCCCAGCGCCCATCCTGCGGCACCGTGAGCGTGGGCGCGAAGGTCCAGTTGATGCCGCTGGCGCGCAACTCCCGCGCAGTGACCTCGCCGATCGCGTGGATCAGCTGCGGATCGCGCGTGGCGCCCAGGCCCACGTTCTGCGGAAACAAGGTGCTGCCGACCAGGTTGTTGTGGCCATGCACCGCGTCGATGCCGAACAGCACAGGGATCGCCAAACGCCCGCCCGAGATGTCCATCGAGGCGCGGTAGAACGCATCGGACAGTTGCTGCCACTGCACCGCCGTGGCGGTTCGCTGCCCGTTCGGCTTGGAGTTGCCGCCGGCCAGAATCGAACCCAGACGATAGTGGCGCACGTCGTCCGGCGTCACGGACTTGATGTCGGCCTGGATCATCTGGCCGACCTTGTCCTCCACCGACATTTTCGCGAGCAGTGCACTGACCCGGGCCTCGAGTGCGGGGTCGGGCGGCAGTGGCGAATGACCCTGCGGCCACAACTCGGGGTGGACGGTGGCAGCGTCTGCGGCCGTTGCGGAATGAATGGGCATAAGCAGCACGCCAGCGAATGACACGGCCAGGAAAATGCGACGCAGGGACAGGGGCGATGGGGGCGACAAGGGCACGGCAGGGCTCCAGGCTGGCGCGCCGGTGGCGCGCGTCGAAATCGCATACTGACACGGATGACAGCGCTGTCAATTTGCTGCGCAACATGACTGCCGGCAACCAGCCCGACCCGCGAGGCCGCTTTTCTGTGGGAGCGACTTCAGCCGCGATGGCCGCGGCCGCGGCCCGTGTCATGGCGCGGGCCGCTACATGACCTATAAGTGGAAGCGGCGCGCGCAGCACACCATCGCGACTGAAGTCGCTCCCGCAAGAGCTTCCCGATATCCGGCAGCGGCGGAGTCAGGGAACGCGGGCGGTCGAGTCGCGAATCTGCAGCGAAAACGGCACCTGCACGAGCTGGCCGGGACCGCGACCGCGCAGCAGGTTCAGCAATTGCGTGGCGGCAATCTTGCCCATCTCGCGGCTGGGCTGCTGGATGGTGGTGAGCGCAGGCCACAGCTGGCGTGCCAGCGGCGTGTCGTCGAAGCCGCAGACGGAAAGATCATGCGGCACCTTCAGGCCGTACTCGCCGGCCGCCCACATCACGCCGGTCGCCATGTCGTCGTTGGCGGCAAACACGGCGGTGGGCCGCTGCTCCAGCGCAAACAGTTCGCGCGCGGCAGCGACGCCGGAGCCGAACGTAAACGCGCCCTGCACCACCAGCGCCGGATCCTCGGGCAGGCCTGCGGCAGCCATCGCCTCGCGATAACCGGCCAGGCGCCAGCGGCTGGCCCCGTGATCGGCAATGCCGATGACGTGTGCGATCCGCCGATGCCCCAATGCCAGCAGATGCTCCACGATCGCCCGCGCGGCGCCCTGTTCGTCCATGGTCACGCCGATGACGCCGTTGCGCTGCATCGGCGACACGCTCGCATACGGCACGTTGCGCTCGCGCAGGCGCTTCAGCAGCGGCGCATAGTCGGTGATCGGCGGCGTCAGCACCACGCCATCGGGGTGGTGATCGGAGATCAGCGTGTCGAGGCGGCGGATGAAATCGTCGCCGCGCATCCGCAGCGGGCGCACCATCATGCTGTAGCGATGCTCGTCGCACGCTTCGAGCACGCCATCCTGGATTTCGGCCAGGTAGGTCGAGGCTGGGTTGTCGTTGTTGTCGTACAGCATCGCCACCAGGAACGAGCGGCTGCCCGCCAGACTGCGCGCCGACGGATGCGGGCGATAGTCCATCGCCTCCATCGCGGCGAGCACGCGCTTGCGCGTGGCGTCGCTTACGTTGGCCTCGTCGTTGAGCACACGGGACACCGTCTTGGGCGATACGCTCGCTGCGCGCGCCACATCTTCGAGGCGTACCCGCATGGAATCTCCCGCAATGATGGCCACTGGTGTCGATCGACTATGCCGTCATCGCCATCCGCTTTACAAGAACCCATTGCGGCAGTCCGACGCGTACCCGTGCTGGCCGGTGGCGTGCCATCTCGCATGAATACGTATGCAACCACTGGTTGCTGCATTGCGACGCTACCTACCATGCAGGGCTGATCACCGCAGCAGCCCGTCGCGGATGTTGCAACCGCAACATGCAGGATATGCCGCACCGTGACATAACAGCCGCCGGAGGGCTCATATCGATGACCAGCATGATCCGTACTCAACCTCACCAGACCTCCCCGTGCTGAGCCTGCTGCTGGCCACGGCGATGGCCGCCAGCGCGAGTGCCCCAGCCTGGAGCGATGGACTGGACTGGCATGGCGTGCACGCCGGCATCAGCCGCGATGCGCAGGGCAGTTACACGCTGGCATGGCCATACGGCCAGCGCGTGATCGCGGCGCAACCCTTGCGCACGGAGACCGCCAGCGCACTGTTCGACGGCCTGTTCGCGATGGCGCAGGACGACCTGACCCTGGATTCGGTCAGTGCGATCCGCGACGGTGCGTTCGACCACGGCCAGCCGATTCCCTGCCAGTGCTTCGTGACCGGTCTGAAATGGCCGTACGTGTGGACGCGCGACCTGTCCTACGCGATTGATCTCGGCCTGTGGCGGTTCGATCCCGCGCGCTCACGCAACGGGCTGGCGTTCAAGCTGTCCGACGTACGCGTTCCATCAGCACCGCAGGGCTTGTACCCGATGCAGGACACCGGCTCCGGCGGCAGCTGGCCGATCAGCACCGACCGCATGGTGTGGTTTCTCGGTGCGCAACACTTGCTCGACGACCCGACGTTCGCCGCTGACGTCTACAAGGCGCTCGGCGCCACCCTGGCGCAGGATCGGCAGTACGCGTTCGACGCCACGTTCGGCCTGTATCGCGGCGAGACCTCGTTCCTCGACTGGCGCGAGCAGAGCTACCCGGCGTGGACGGCGGACGAGGTGACGTTCATCGCGCAGTCCTACGCGCTGTCCACCAACGTGTTGCACTACCAGGCACTCCAGCTTGCCGCGAAGTTGGCCGATGATCGGCACGACGCGAAGACATCCGCCGGCTATCGCAGCCAGGCGGACGCGCTGAAGGCGGCAATCAACGCGCACTTCTGGCGCACCGACCGCGGCATGTACATGAGCTACCTCGGTGGCGACGGCACGCCATACGACACCTACGACCTGCTCGGCATCTCACTGGCGATCACCAGCGGCGTGGCCGATGGCGAGCGCGCGCGACAGACGCTGGCGAACTACCCCACCTGGCCCGCCGGCAGCCCGGTGATCTGGCCCGAGCGTGTCGACCAGCCGATCTACCACAACCGCGCGATCTGGCCGTTCGTCAGCGCCTACGCGCTGCGCGCCGCGCGCATGACGAAGCAGCCCGCGCGCATCGCGCACGAGATCGAGTCGGTGATGCGCGGCGCCGCGCTGTACGGCTCCAACATGGAGAACTACGAACTGCTGACCCAGGGTCAGCATGTCGACGAAGACAAGCTCAGCGGCCCGGTGGTGAATTCGCCGCGGCAACTGTGGTCGGTGGCGGCCTCTCTCGCGGTAGTCACCGAGGGCGTGTTCGGCCTCGGCGAGGACGGCCGGGTGGAACCGAAACTGCCGACCTCACTGGTGCCGATGCTGTTCGGTCAGCGCGCATCGATCACGCTGAAGCTTGCCGACCGCAGCATCACGCTGCAGCTGCCGAAGAAGTACGCCGGCAACCTGCTGGTCGCCGATCGCAGCAGCACGCACGGCACCGCCACCACGGTAATGCTCAAGGCGGTGCAGGTGAAGGACGTGCCGCTGCGCATCGATGCGCCGCTGTATGCGCCAGTCGCACCTGTCGCGCCGCTGGTGCGCGCCGACGGCGACGGCTGGCGGATCACGGTGAATGGCAAGGTGCAGCTCTACCTCAACGGCCAGCTCCACGGCAGCATCGACGGCAGTGCCCACCTCGCGCAGCAGCCGGGTCTCGCCTGCCTCAGCGCCACGCGCGTGGATGCGCACGGCCTCGAGTCGCTGCACAGCCCCGCCACCTGCGTGGGCGCGGTGGCGAAGGTCGCCGGCCACTGGCCGCGCAGTTGGACCGCAGCGGCCACCGGCGACTATCGCGTGTCGCTCGACTACGCCAACGACCACGGCCCGATCAATACCGGCATCACCGCAGCGGTGAAGATGCTGCGGGTCCACTGCGATGGCAGCGGCGAGCAGCGCCTGCCGATCGTGATGCCGCACAGCGTGCGCTCGCAGCCATCCACGTGGGGCCGCTTCACGGCAAAGGCCGGCGCCACCTGTCAGTTCGACCTCGACGACGGTTTCAACATGAGCTACCTCGCCCACTTCGCCCACTACACCGGTGGCGCCGGCGGGAGTGCCGGTGCATTGAACCAGGCCGACGTGCATGATCTGCTGATCGCCCCGCTCGCCACCGACCACGGCACACCATGAAGGACAGCACACACTTGAATACCAAACCGACGCTGTCGTTCTGGCAGATCTGGAACATGTGCTTCGGCTTCCTCGGCCTGCAGTTCGGCTTTGCGCTGCAGAACGCCAACGTCAGCCGGATCTTCCAGACCCTCGGCGCCGACGTGAACGACATCCCGGCGCTGTGGATTGCCGCGCCGCTGACCGGACTGATCGTGCAGCCGATCATCGGCCACTTCTCCGACCGCACATGGACCCGGCTGGGCCGGCGTCGCCCGTATTTTCTGGCCGGTGCGGTGTTCGCCTCGCTGGCGCTGCTGTGGATGCCGAACGCGCCGGCACTGTGGATGGCCGCCGGCCTGCTGTGGATTCTGGATGCGTCGATCAACGTGTCGATGGAGCCGTTCCGCGCCTTCGTCGGCGACCAGTTGCCCACGCCTCAGCGACCACTGGGCTACGCGATGCAGAGCTTCTTCATCGCCGTGGGCGCGGTGGTCGCCTCGGCGTTGCCGTGGATGCTGGCGCAACTCGGCGTGGCCAACGTGGCCGCGGACGGCGGCATTCCCGACACCGTGAAGTACGCGTTCTACGCTGGCGGCGCGGTGCTGCTGGGCGCGGTGTTGTGGACGATCCTGCGCACGCGTGAATACCCGCCCGAACAACTGCAGTCGTTCACCGACAATGTGAGCGAGCAGCCAGCCGTGGATGCCTCGCGCGCCTGGAAGCTCGGCCTGCTGCTGCTGGCCGCCGGCGTGCTGGTGCTGTTCGCGATCCGCCACTTCGCACTGGAGAAAGAGTTGTACCTGCTGGCCGGCGGCCTGCTCGTGTTCGGCCTGCTGTTCGCCTGGCTCACCTTCACCCGCAGCCGCGGCATGCTGTGCGAGGTGATGGGCGATCTGTACGGCATGCCCGGGCCGATGCGCCGGCTCGCCTGGGTCCAGCTGTTCTCGTGGTTCGCGCTGTTCGCGATGTGGATCTACACCACGCCGGGCGTGACGCAGACGCTGTACGGTGCCACCGATACCGGCTCGGCCGCCTACAACGAGGGTGCCAACTGGGTCGGCGTGCTGTTCGCCGCGTACAACGGTTTCGCCGCGCTGGCGGCGGTGGTGATCCCGCTGATGGTGCGGCGCTGGGGCCTGCGCATCAGCCATCTGGTGAACCTGTGCCTGGGTGGCGCGGGGCTGTTGTCGTTCCTGGTCATCCGCGATCCGCGATGGCTGCTGGCCTCGATGGTCGGCGTGGGCTTTGCGTGGGCGTCGATCCTGTCGCTGCCGTATGCGCTGCTGTCGGACAACCTGCCGGCGGCGAAGATGGGCGTCTATATGGGCATCTTCAATTTCTTCATCGTGATTCCGCAGCTGCTGGCCGCCAGCGTGCTCGGCCTGCTGCTGCGACTGTGTTTCCACAACCAGCCGATCTGGGCACTGGCACTGGGCGGCGCCTGCCTGCTGGTGGCCGGCCTGTTCACCCTGCGCGTGCGCGAACCGCAGGCCAACGCCGTGCCACTGCCCGCAGGCTCACCCTAGCCGCGCCACCCGTGGAAGCGGTTTCAGTCGCGACGCCTTCCCGCGTGTCCGGAAGCGTCGCGACTGAAACCGCTCCCACAGGCCTGCCCTCTCCGGACTCGCTGTCACAGGACGCAAACATGCTTTGCAAAAACAGGCTCACTGCTCTCGCGATGATGCTGGCAACCGGCCTCGCCCAGGCCACTACCACGCCGGAGTTCGTCGGCACCGACGCACCGTTCGCATCCAACGCGATCTACTTCGTGATGACCGACCGCTTCGTCAACGGCGATCCGTCCAACGATCAGCGCCACCAGGGTGGCGCGCATCCCACCTTCGACATTCCGGTAGCGGGCGCGCCGAAGGGTCAGAGCGCGAACATCGGCTACCTCGGCGGCGACTTCAAGGGCGTGCTGGACAACGCCGGCTACATCCGCGACATGGGCTTCGGTGCGGTGTGGATCACCCCGATCGTGCAAAACCCGGACGAGGTGTTCACCGGCGGCGACCCGGTGAGCTGGGGTTCGAAGTTCACCGATCGCGGCAAGACCGGCTTCCACGGCTACTGGGGCGTCAACTTCTACAGGCTCGATCCGCACCTGCCGAGCAAGGGTCTCGACTTCGCCCAGTTCACCACGGCGATGCACAAGGATGGGCTCAAGGTGGTGCAGGACATCGTCGCCAATCACGGCTCGCCCGCCTTCAGCATGCCGAAAGCGCAGCCGATGTTCGGCCAGATCTACGACAAGGACGGCAAGCTGATCGCCGACGAGCAGAACCTGCGGCCGGACCAGCTCGATCCCGTGCGCAATCCGCTGCACCGCTTCTATCATGCGTACGAAGATCTCGCGCAGCTGTCCAACAACGACGACGAGAATCCGGCAGTACTGGACTACTTCGTCGGTGCGTATACGCAGTGGGCCGACGAAGGCGCCGACGCGTTCCGCATCGACACCATCAGCCACATGCCCACCGCGTTCTGGAAACAGTTCGCCGCGCGCATCCGCGCGAAGCATCCGGGCTTCTTCATGTTCGGCGAGGCGTTCGACTACAGCCCCGACAATATCGGCCAGTACACCTGGACGAAGAACGGCGGCATCAGCGTGCTCGACTTCCCGCTGCGCGGACGCGTCGCCGACGTGTTCGAGCACCCCGGCAGCGACTACGCCCACCTGCTCGACCGCCTGTACCTCACCAACGGTCCCTACGCGAACCCGTACGACCTGGTCACGTTCTACGACAACCACGACATGGCGCGGCTCAACGCCAGCGACAACGGCTTCATCGACGCCAACAACTGGCTGTTCACCGCGCGCGGCATCCCGGCGATCTACTACGGCTCGGAAACCGGCTTCGAGCGCGGCAAGGCCGAGCACGAAGGCAACCGCAACTATTACGGCCAACCACGCATCGACGCCGCGCCGAACAGCCCGATCTACCAGCAGCTCAAGCGCATCGCGCAACTGCGCGAGAAAACTCCGGCGCTGCAACGCGGCCTGATGCTGCCCCTGCGCTTTGCCGGCGACCAGGCCGCGTTCTATCGCGTGTACCAGAAAGGCGACGTGCACCAGATCGCGCTGGTGCTGCTCAACAAAGGTGACAAGGCAGCCGACTTCGACATCAGCGACAAGCTGCAGTCGGGACACTGGCAACCGGCTCTCGGCGGCGATGCGATCGACGTGGCGGACGGCGGCAACCTGCGCACCAGCGTCGCCGCCCACGACGTGCAGGTCTACCTGCTTGATGCCAAGGCCGTCCGCGCCGACTTCGTCGCCGAACTGACCCGGTTGATGCAGGAACGCGGGCATCCCGCCAACTGATGATTCGGCCCGCGAATACTGCACATGTCTCGTTCACCCTGAGCGTAGCGCAGCGAAGTCGAAGGGCATCACGCACGACTGTCTGCGGACCGAATCAAGAGCCGGACATCCGGTATCCACAATTGCAGCCAGCGTGAAATCCTTGCCTCCGGACTTAGCTCCTGCGGCGATGCCGGGATGGGAGCACCAAGGCTGGCATCTCCATCCAGGCACCGGGCGTTAACCGCGCCGTAGAGCACGCCATGGTGTTCGTAAACCACAGCGACGAGAACGCCGCACAGGTTGCACAGAACAAACTGGGCGCTGTTTGAACCCTGCCGATAACTGGCCAGAGCCGTCGACTCGCTTGCAAACACCGACAGCCGGCCAGCAGGGTCCGAGACGTAAGCCGCACCATGCTTCCGGCAGAAAGTGCAGTCACACGCCCGGGGAACCAGATTTGCCGGCGCTTGATGCGTGGAGAACTCCAGTCGGACCTGACCGCAGTGGCAGCTCCCACGGAGCACGTTCATCTCTATCATCAACGACATCGACAGCCCCCCGGCGCTTGGCGCGAAAACAGGCGGCGGCGCAGCCGTCCGTCTTGAACGAGATGTTAGACCGCACGCCGCGGTCTCTCACGCGATTTGCGAATTAGGTGCCTGGCAAGTGCATGCAAGGTCGAAAGCGTAGCGGCAAGAAGGAGGGCTCGTGGAACGATGATGAGGCCGCTTGAGCAACCGGCACAAAATTGGGTGGCCACAATAACCGAAGTGCTGATCACAAATAGCAAGATGGAAACATAGTGGAGGGTGATGCCTGTGCTGTATTGAGCACGGTCGAAAATTTGTCGGCCCAAGCAACCAAGATTTGCTGAAGTCAAAGCCTGCAGCTGCAAGCTTGCGGAAAACACCGCCGTCAGCATGGTCTGGCCAATCTGCAGTGAAGTTTGTCATGCGGTCTAACGCTGGATAAAGCGGTGCCGGAGGCGTCCGCCTTGAACGCGGTGTTAGGTGGCGTCTGTGAACTTCTGAGCGCCTGATGCGAAAGGCGACAAGCGCTCAATCTAGGAATTTCCAGGTGTCTGCCCCATCGAAGCACCTGATGACGACCGACTCCAAGAGCGCAGGTTCAAAATTCCGCAGGTTCACTCCGTGACGAGCGGAGGATGCGGGTTCAATTGGCTCCCAATGGGTGACGATACCGCAGTTCTTGCACCGAACATTCCTCAGGGTTCGATCGCCCCACACGTAGCTTTCCGTATTCTCGGGATGGCCTTGGATAGAGACCGAGCCAATTTCGTAATAGGCCCATATTCCTCCTGTGCGCCGACACAGCGAACAGTTGCAACTGGTTGCCGTGTCGGGCGCTGCCGGCAGGGTGAGTCGCACTAAGCCGCAATGGCAGGAACCGTGCAGCGATGGTGGATGCTGTTCTTGGCTCATCGGAGTGTGCGCTGGTTGCTGTGTCGCCTAACGTTTGAGCTAAGCGGAGGGTTAGGTCTCAGCGGGCTTGGCTCCGGGAAACCACTCTACGTGTTGATCGCCTTGGCGGCCGAGGTAGGTGACGCGCTTACCACTCAGGAACGCAAAGTACCCGGCCACTCCGGCCTCTACTGCACGGCGTGAAAACTCTTTGAACTTCTGGCCGTTCTGCTGGCTGTCACCTATCGCAGCTCGCAGCGCTGCTTTATCGAGTGATGGCGCGATGGGCTGGAGTGCGCCGAGCAGCAGCGGGACGACAACCACCCCACCCTCACTACCGTAAAAATGAAGCTGTAACGATGCGTAGTCAACATGGTAATACTCGACCCCTTCGGCAATGAGTTTGCCGACTACTTCCGGGAAGGGCACCGCGCCGGTGACAGTTGCTTGGCCGAGTTGGCTGATGTTGTTCGCGTTCATTTGGTTTTCGACCGCGGCGACCGCTTAAGGATTGAATTCTGAGGCCTAACGCCTGAATTAAGCCGAGCCGCGAAGCGGCTTCGGCTTGAATGACTTGTTAGTCCGCATGGCGGCTCGGCCAGTAGTCCAATGCTACGGCAGCAAAACAACAAATGAGCAAGGCGCTGAACTCCCAACCACCTTCGCCAGGCCCAACAATAAAGAAGCCGGCTTGCCAGTGGAAGATCACAATTCCGGTAACAAAAATCAGAATCATTACTGCGCACAGACTGCGCACGAATACGCCGAGTGCAATTAACACTGTTCCGAACGTTTCTGCGGCGTTGACTAAGTTCGCTTGGACTTGTGCGAAGGGGAATCCGATCTGTGCAAGGACATCGCCGAGCGGTCCTATCTCGCCATATAGGTAGCGATGGACGCCATGCGTGAACATGATGGCGCATGCAGCGACCTTCACTACGTCAATTGCGAAATGGCCTTTTCGAAAGACGCCAATCATTTGCTGCATGGGCTTCCCCGTATCACTCTTGTGGCCTAACGCTGGAGTTAAGCGGCGGCGTAGCCGGAGAGTTCCTACGCAAAAGTGGACACCGACGGATCAGACGCCTTGGGCTTCGAACTCTACCGGAGAACGGTAGCCCAGGGCGGAGTGCAAACGGTA
>JGI25165J46597_1000400_pt1 | contig 45769 bp, 37 predicted proteins | sample AraplaCL_Cvi_mCL_FD_46597 | JGI IMG/M metagenome (IMG submission 46597)
CTTGACGAATACGTTCGATACGTTGAAGTGGGGCGCTTTAGACAACGCTTTGCGAACATCGCGGGCCAGCTTCTTGTCGGACTGTGCCGTACTGCCTGAGCTTGCACCTGAAGCTGACGTCGTCGGCATGGCGTTGCTGGTTTGCGCGTAGACGTTCGAGGCCAGCGTCAGACATCCGGCGAAGACGAGCCGGCTCACGACGTGAAGTGTTTTCATGATTGCGTCTCCAGGTGGTTTTAATTGACTCTGAATCAAAGATAGCCAACGTTTCTCCACGAATAAAGCCGTCTGTGCGGTCGCGGCCAAACCTGACTTAAAGGTCTCGCGCCATTGACGAGTGAGCGAATGCGGCAGCGCTTAGCTAAGCGGGTACAACACACTCGGGCATAACGCTCCTTGGCGCGTGGCCATGATCATCGACTGAACCAGCGATACTGCAGCGTCAACGAAATGGACGTGAAGTCTCCGCCGGCTCGTGTGACGAGTCCGTGCGAGAAGGCCAACTTGGTCGACCAGCCTCGTGCAATGGGCACGGAGAACGTCATGCCGTATCGCACATTGGCCGATCGATCGGCGGCGTCGACACCGTTCGTGGTGGTTCGGCCGCCTGCCGCGTAGCCGATATCGCCCGGGACCCAGAGGCCGGGGCGAAAGCCGTAGCCCACGTGCAACTGAAAGATCATTAAAGGCGCCTGGCTGCGCTTCTTGCCGCGAAAGAAGTCATTGTTAGCCGTAAAGAACCACGCACCGGCGGACCCGTCCATGAACCAGTTTCCGAATGGCTGCGAGATGCCCAGTTCGGGCTTGAATGCCCATCGGTTTGCGCCAATGTTGACGAGCCTCGAATCCACATACTGCCCGGACGGCGCAATGACCGTCAGGCTGGTTCCAAGCGACGTAGTCGATTCCGGCTTCGTGAAGGCCTCGGGCGGCAACGGTGGATTACCGAAGACGTTGTATGCGAAGCGAAGTCGCGTGTCTCCAATGCCGCTTCGATGTACTTCGGTGGGCGCGTCGATCACATTGCCGCTGACGTTGCCGCGCGCGAACGGCACTCCGACTCCGAGCGAGGCTGTGTGACCGAGCAGATCGAAGGTCCTGACGTAGCCGAGCGTCAGCAGGTTGAATTGGGCCTGCACACCCGTAATCGGTAAAGACGAGTCCGTCAGTACATCGCCGGAAAGATGCGAGTATGTCGCGACCAGAAAATTGGTGCCTACAGGCGAAGGAGAATACGAGCGAGGTTCCAGTTCCTGTGAACACGCTGGGGCGTTGGCCAGTAGAGTGCCGAATGCACTTGCACACGCAAGCGCCCAACGGCACCAGATACGCGTCATCGTCGGCCTGAATGGACGGTCGAGCGCAGCGCGCGACCGCGCCCGAAAATGAACCGGAGTTGGCGAATCCAGCGTAACCGCTGGCTGATCCACCGGTAATACGACCTTGGTCTGATTACAGGAGTCGTACAGCGGTGCGACCATGAACAGACGCCGATCAAGATCAGCGTGGACTACGCTTTGCATTGGCTGTTAACGCGAGGCCGCTTGCTCATGCACGCCTCGAGAACATTGCCGTCGCGCATCCATAACAAGTACTGCCAGTACCCTTGATCAACGCGCAGATTCTTCGGGAACGCGAGAGATAAAAGCACGCCAGGAGCCGGCGATGAGCATGCTGTCATGGTTGCTGAACCGCCACCGTCACGACGATCGAAGCGATCACCAGCAGATGAAGCAAATGTTGGAGCGCGTCGTCGGAATGAGCCCTCCATTACGTTTCGCCCGGAATTATGAGGCGCGTCTATTGCCCGCGTTGACTGAAGCCGTGCGTTACATCGAGCGGCTCACTGCGGAAGTTCCCGCTGCGCACGAGGCGACTGCTGCCGCATGGTCCAGCGATCCCTGCATTCATGCCTTCTTTACGACGCCGCAGGACGTATGTGCCGCATTGAGTCAATCAGAACACTTGCGGAGTTACTTCGAGGAGCATGCGGAATTGCTTGAGGTATTCGCGGTGTTGGGCATGGCCTTGCATCAGAGACAGGTGTTCGGCGTTGCACAGCACGGCGTAGCCACCCGATCGGATGTCGCTCAAACTACCGTCAGTTTCAGCGATCATCAGGTGCGCGTATGCGGCGCAACCGATGCAGAACTGCGTCAACAGATCGTGCTGCGGCTGCTTGACCAGTTGATGTTGCAAGGCCTGCAAAAAATCGAATCCGACGAATCGCGGCGCAATGCCCTTCAGGAAGAGCGCGCACTGTTGAGAGCACGCCTCGTGCTATTGGAGCGGCAAGCCGCTGGCGTGCAGTCAATGCTGGGAAGCAAAGCGCCGCCGAGCGTCGGCGAGATGGCGAGTGCCCAGGCGCAACTCGACCGGAACGAACAGGAACTGGCGAAGCTCGGTCTCAAGACGGAGACCATCGAGCGTGGACTGGGTCTGATATGCGAAGTACTGTCTTCGCCGGGGCCATACCTATGCGTGCAACAGAAAAAGCTGCGGCTAGACCCGATGAATATCGTGGCCGATGGAACGGATGGTACGGATGGTTCGAATGGCACGGGTGGTCGGGAGGCGAACGAGGTCGAGTTCACGGTCGTGCAACTGCCTGAGTCCGCCAACCTGACCCGTGCTTTTGCATTGCTGCGCTTCAAACGCAGTGATCTTCTCCCTGAACGGGATATGTTTGGAGAGGCGAGGCGGCTGCTGATCTGAGGCTGGGAACCGCGTAACCCATTCATAGCGGATGAATTATTGCGCTGAGTGCCGCTCGAGGTAATCATCGACGGCACTCCCCACGGTCGGATGAAATTGCGCATCGCCGAGCACATCGGACATTTCGAAACGTCTGAGCTTGTCTCGCACAGGATCCTTCATTTCCGCAAAGTGCAACTCAATGTCGCGCTTGCCTAGTGTTCGCGTCAGTTCTCTGAGCATATCTGCCGATGTCACGTCGATGCTGGTGACAGGTTCAGCAGCCACTACGATTGTGCGCACGGGCGTTGGAGACGTATCGACGGCTTCCAGCAGGCATTCCTGAAAAAGCTCGGCATTGGCGAAAAACAATGGCGCGTCCCAGCGGAATAGAAGCAGTCCCGGAATCCGCAAGGCATGCGGATAGCGCTCGATGTCATGGTAGCCGCGAAGGTGTTCCACGCGTCCGAGAATGGCGTAGTGGGGGCGCCAACCGTCCCACAGGAACTCTATGACTGCGATCACAATTGCGATGCAGATACCGGGAATCGCACCGAAGACGGCGACGCCCACGAAGCAGACAATGGAAAGCCAGAACTCCCATTGCTGGATTCGAAAGATGCGGCCGAGGTCCGCAAATTCGAACAGGCCGAGGGCTGCGGCAATGACGACAGCGGCGAGCGCGCTATTAGGCAGGTAGCGCATCAGATTGGGCGCGGCGATCAGAAGAATCGCTACCGCCACCGCGCCGACAACACCTGTCACCTGCGTTCTCGCGCCCGCTGCTTCGGCCACGGGTGTTCGCGAAGAACTGCTGCTGATCGGAAAGCCCTGAAAAAAGCCAGCCGCTAAATTGGCCGCTCCCAAGCCGACCATCTCCTGGTTTGGATCCACATGTGTATGAAATCGCGCAGCGAAGGTCCGTGACAGCACGCTGGTATCCGCAAATGAAATCAGTGCGACCGCACAGCCGCCCAGCAGAATCTTGATGGGATCGGCATCGCCGATCGATGGCAACGCGAATGACGGCAGACCTTGTGGGATCTTGCCGAGTACTTTGACGCCTCGGCTGTCCAGATCGAAAACGATAACGCTTAGCGTCGCGACCACGACGGCGATAAGAACGCCCGGCACTTTATCGAAGCGTTTTAGCAACAGTATCAGCGCGAGGCTTCCCGCACCGACCGCGAAGCTGTACCAGTTGGTTTTGCCGTCGACGATTGCGGCGCCAAGCGACAGCAGATCACGCAGGGGGCCGCGATCGTCGAAGGAAATGGCAAAGAGTTTGGGTAGCTGGCTGATCAGGACAGTCAGCGCAATGCCGTTCATGTAGCCGTATCGAATCGGCTTGGAGAGCAGTTCCGTAATGAAGCCGAGGCGGAGGAGCCCCATCACGATACAGAAGAGACCCGAGACGATCGCCATCATGCTCGCTATCGCGATGGCGCGAGACGGGTCGCTGCCGGCGGTAGCGATAACGACGGCAAGAATCGGCGCGGCCAGCGCCGAGTCGGGACCGAGAACCAGAATCCGGCTGGGGCCGAAGACGGCATAAGCCAGCAACGGAACGATCGTCGCATAGAGACCGTAAACGCCAGGAACGCCAGACGCCTCGGCATACGCAATACCCACGGGTACGAGCATCGTGGTGAGCACCAGTCCCGCTGCGAGATCGTTAGGTAGCCAGTTGAGCCGATATGTCCGAAGCATCGTCAGACCGGGCAGCCAACGCAGCCATCGCCGCGCGGGCGCCGCAGTCTGTCCACCTTCCGGAACAGGATGGTCGGCTTGCATTTGTCGGATGGTTGAGGAAAAAAGTCGCGATATTGAGTGTTCCGCACTGCCATTTCCGCATCAAGGATAGGCGAGTCAGTCGGGCACGGTGAATGGGACCATGGTCCAATATCTCCCGCAGCAGGCGATGCGTAGACAGGCTTTGACATGCATATTTACCGGTTACGAGTATTGACGCTCGTGACCGGCGGACCCGGTTTGCCAGCGCATGCAGTCCCGCGACGCAGCACGGTATCGGCAGCCGTTGACGGCAGCAAGCCCTGGCTCCGAGCGCCGCTTTTAAATAGATCGCGACATTAAGCAGAAATGCGCCCAGAATGGGTAGGAGAGCGGCCTCTTCGTGGCCGCCGAAACGGGGGAACAAAATGGCAAAAGGTCAACTGCGTAGTAACCGCGAGGCGAAAAAGCCAAAACAGCCGAAGAAGTCACCATCACCGGGAACGGATCTGTTCAGGACGCCTGTCTCGAAGGCTGCCGTACCGAGTGCGGTAGCGAAGAAAAAGTAACGACACGCGCACGTGGCGGGCAGCCGCTTTGCCCCATGTGTGTGCGCATTTCAACAAGGTGTACGACCCAGCTAGTAGCAGCGTCGCTGCGATTTCGCGTGCACCTTTTTCCTGTTTCTTGGCGAGTCACGATCAGCAGAACTGTTATCGCTGATCCGTCGCTCGATCCACCCGACCCACGTCACCGCCGGCACCCGGCATCTCCAGCGCGCAGCGCGTCACGTGTTTTATCAATGAAAGGATGGTCCGATGAAACTTCGCGTGGGCTATGAGCTGGTCTATGAGTGCGCACAGCCGACACCGATGATGTTGATGCTGAACACACACTTTTCGCACGCTCAGGACGTGTTGTCCGCCGATCTTCTGGTTGTGAATCCGCCAGTAGCCATTACGCAGTATCGCGATAGCTTCGGCAATCTGTGCAGCCGCCTTGTTGCACCTCAAGGGGCGATCTCGCTTTCGACAAGCGCGCTGCTCAACGTCTCCGATCAGCCGGAGACGCGCGGTCCTTTTGATTATCAGCATGCCGTCGAAGCGCTCCCGGACGAGTGCCTCGCGTTCTTGCTCGGCAGCCGTTATTGCGAAACGGATCTGCTTTCCGACATTGCGTGGAAACTGTTCTCGAGCACGCCACCCGGCGGTGCACGGGTTCAGGCGATTTGCGACTACGTGCACCGCCATATCGAATTTGGCTACGAATTCGCGCGCCCGACCAAGACCGCATTCGATGCATGGCAGGAACGCAAAGGCGTCTGTCGCGATTTCGCCCATCTGGCTGTGGCGCTGTGCCGTGCAATGAATATTCCGGCACGCTACTGCACCGGCTATATCAGCGATGTCGGCGTGCCGCCGCCCTGGAGCGCAATGGATTTTGCGGCATGGTTTGAAGCGTATGTCGGCGGCTCGTGGCAAACCTTCGATCCGCGCAATAACGTGCCGCGTATCGGTCGGGTGCTGATGGCGCGTGGCCGCGATGCTGCCGACGTGGCAATCAGCAACACGTTCGGCCCGACGAAGCTCATCAAATTCGACGTTCACTGCGCGGCGGAATGACGACGGACGGCTCCGGCGCAGTCTGGAGCGAGGCGGTCGACACACGTTCGACACATGCTCGACGCCTCGCGGTGACATGTGTCGCCGGCCGAGTTAGCTGCCCCGATAAATGTCGCAAGACAAGCCAACGATACAAGGGCCCCCGTCTCGCCCTCTGCCGCTTGCGGCGGAGCCGCCGGGTTGCGGTCCGAGAGAGTCGTACCCGGGTGTCGCTGCCGTAGGCTGCGACATTGCAGGTTGCGACATGGTCGTACCTGATCCGTCGCTATTCTGGACAGGCTGGCCAGTTTGCGAATACGCGAGACCCGATGCAGCGGACATTACCGTGGCAACCAGCATTGAAGATAAGGAAACTTTCATTTTTAACCTCAGTTTGAAGCACGATCCGGTATAGATCGATAGGATCACGAATCGAACCGTGTAGGTTGAATTACATACCTTCTTTTGACCCCTTTGTGCCGCAATTGCCTAATTGCGTGTCGATTGTAAAAACGGGCAGCGTCACGGCTCAACTTTTAATGCTCCGCTTGCTGCTGGCCATAAGTCGACTCCCAACCACCGCCGAGTACCTTGCAGAGCGTGATGAGATTAGTGGCGGCGTTCGCTTTGCTGTGTTCAAGATTACTCTGTGCGTCGAGCAACTGCTTCTGCACGTTGAGCACGTCGAGAAAATCGACGGCACCTGCTTTGTAACGTTGCCGTGCGATCGAAAGCGCACTCTGATTCAGGCTGACCACTTGTTTGAGCCGATCGTTGCGGCGTTGTTCGGCGTCGTACACGACAAGCGCATCGTCCACCTCGCGCCAGGCCTGCAGCACCGTGCGCTTGTAGACGATAGCGGCTTCCTGCTGTTGCGCCTCGCGCAAGTGCAGTGTTCCCTTCAGGCGGCCGCCCTCGAAGATTGGAAGCGTTATTGACGGCCCAATCACGAATTGACCCGACGCCCAGTCTGCGAGAGTAGAAAGCTGAAGGCTCTGAAATCCCGCGCTGCCATTGAGCGATATGCGCGGATAAAAGTCTGCCTTAGCCATACCGATAGTCGCGGTCGCGGCGTGCAATTGCGCCTCGGCTCTCCTGATGTCAGGCCTGCGTTGCACCACTTCCGACGGAAATCCGATAGGTACTTGACGAGGCAACGCTGGAACATCACCGGCCTCGCTGAGCATCTGCTGTAGTCCACCCGGCTGCATTCCCAGTAACACGCCAATTGCATTGATCGTTGTTTCGCGGCTCGCCTCAAGAGTCGGAATGAGGCTCTCGATAGACTCCGCCTGCGCGGAAGCGTTGGCCACGTCCAGATTCGTAGTGACGCCTTCTCGTACTCGCGTCTCTGTGAGCTTCGTGGCATCACGGGCGATTGCAAGGTTCTGCTTTGCTATTTCCAGCAGAGCCTGAGTGTCGCGCAGCTGAACATAGTCTCGCGCAAGTTCTGCGCGTGCAGACAACAGCACAGCATTCCGGTCCTGATAAGACGCCTCGCTCATCGCGGTGGCGGCCTCCACGCCACGCCTTACTCGTCCCCAGAAATCGAGTTCCCACGACGCGTCGAAGCCGAACTGATAAAGGTCGTACGCCGGCGAGCCTTTGTCGCCAGGCAATGCCGCCACGCCGGTCGGAGAGGCACCGGAAGCGGACTGGGTTTGTGTTCCCGTGGGTGTAACGCCGAGCAACGAGAGGATGCCGTTCATGCTGCCGCGCTCGCGGTTATATGAGGCGGCTCCATTGAGGCTGGGATATTCCTCGGCGCCCACGATGCGTCTCTCCGCCCGGCTTTGCAGCAGGCGGGCGGACGCCGCCGCTACATCGAGGTTCGCATCGCCCAGACGTTCTTCCAGCGAATTCAGCGTGGGATCGTTAAGCAGCTTCCACCAGTCGGAGTTGAATTCCGACTCGACCGGGCGGCTCGCTGCTTGTGCGGACTGTGTTCGATTGAACACATCAGGTGCAGCGGCCTCTGGGCGCTCGAAGTTGGGCCCGACCAGACACCCGCTTAGCGCAAAGCACACCAACACAGCCAATGCCGGTGTACGGACGGAAAACTCGCGCGCGTTCATTTGAGGTCCGCCTCCTTCATCGACACATCGGCGGGTTTGCCGACAGCGACTTCAGTCTCGACAGAAAGCCCCACGCTCAATGCAGATGCCGCTTGCTGACCCGGGTCGATGCTGATCTTGACCGGCACGCGCTGCACCACTTTCGTGAAATTACCGGTCGCGTTGTCGGGCGCGATAGGCGCAAAGCTGACGCCGGTAGCGGGCGCAAGACTGTCGATATGGCCTCGAATAACGACACCCGGAAAACTGTCGACCTTAATGCGCACTGTAGCTCCCGGGCGCATTCTTGCAAGCTGGTTTTCCTGAAAGTTCGCGACGACATATGCATCCGTAAGCGGCACGATGGCAAGAAGCGGGGCACCCGGCGTAATGAATGCGCCAACGCGTGCCGAACGTCGTCCGACCTTCCCGTCTATGGGTGCACGAATCTCCGTATAGGAAAGGTTCAGCTTTGCCTGCTCCAGAGTGGCCTGCGCATGCGCGAGGGCGCCGGCTGCTTTATCGCGCTGCGTACGCAGCACGTCGAGGTTTTGCTGGGTGGCGACGAGTACCGCGCGATCGCGCGACTGTTGTGCGAGTTGCTCGGCCAGTGCGCTCGATGCACGCTGTTGTTCCTGCGTCGTGCCCGCGCCGGTTTCGGACAGATTGCGATAGCGCGATGCATCTGCTTGCGCAAACTCGATGGCTGCTTCGTCCGAGCGAAGCGTCGCGCGGCCCTGATCGACGAGCGACGGATGCCGCGCAATCTCCGCGTCGTAGTTCGCAACGGAGGCTTTCGCGGCGGCCACGTCAGCCTCGGCGCTCATGAGCGCTGCCCGGAAGTCACGGTCATCGATACGCGCGAGCAGTTGGCCGGCCTTCACCTGCTGGTTATCTGTGACCGGCACGTCAGACAACTGGCCTGCGATGCGTGACGCCACCAGAGTGAAATCGGCGGTGACATACGCGTCGTTGGTCGACTCGCTGCCGGGCTCGGCCCACAGCCATATACAAACAAGTACAACGACGCAGGGAACCACCACATACGCGGCGAGCCGAAGCGTTTTCAAAGGGAGTCGGAAGACAGTTGACATATATTCGTCGATCAGCGGGAAGAGGGAGGCGTGGTGCACCAGGGCGGATAGATACGCGTCGGTAACACGGGCACGAGAAGAAGCAGGGCTATCGCGATGCAGCCCATCACGCGATAAAGGTCCGCGGATGTCAGCACGACGGACTGCTCGTGAATACGATGCGCAAGTGCGGCGAGGAGGCCGTGATCTTCACCGACGCTTTGCGCTGTAATCAGTGCGCTATTGCCGAGCCGGTCAACGAGCATGCTCGAATGAAAGTGCTGGCGGGCAGTACCTAGCCCCTCGATGAGACTGGTCGCTACCACTCCGGCGAAAACCTTCACCGTGTTGAACATGGCGGATGCAAACGGGCCATCTGTTGGAGCGAGACCACCCGTTACGCCCATCAGGATCGAGAGGATCACCATGGGTTGTGCTGCAATTTGCAGCGATTGCAGCCAGTAGAAGTTATCGCGCACCCACTCTGATGTCATGAAGCTTCCCATGAAGCAGGTGACGCCCATCAGCGAAATTCCTACGGCGAGAATCCACCGGCGGTCGATCCGCTGGATGTTCAGAACGGCCGCAGTCACAGGCAGCGCAATTAATAGAGGCAGTGCGACGAGCAGCGCCAACGGCGTCGTTTGAAGCGGCCGGTAGCCGTGTACTTTCGCAAGGTATTGGGACGGGATGACGGCGATGCCGGTCAACAGGATCACGGCCCCCGCGAGCGTAAGAAGGCCGTGCGTGAAATTTCTCCGGCCAAGTAGACGCAGGCCGAAAAACGGCAGCGGATGAAACCACTCGTTCACGATGAATGCGACCAACAGCAATGCACCACCGCCGAGCATCACGCGGATAAAGCCGGAATTGAGCCAGTCCAGCCGGTCGCCCTGTAATAAACCAATGACCAGCATCGCAACTGCAGGACAGCCTGTCACGAATCCGCTCCAGTTGAACGATTTGAAGCGTTCGAGTTTGAGCGGCTCCACAGGAAGCCCTTGCTGGATCGCGATACAACTCAGCAGGCCTAGCGGCACGATCTGCCAGAAAGTCATCCGCCAGTTCACATATTCAGTCCACAGCGCGGCGAGAGGAATTCCGAGTGCCGGCCCGAAGGTTGCAGTCAATGCATAGCCAGCAAGTCCATAGAGCTTGATCTTCGGCGGAAGATAGCGCAGTGCTGCGATGATCAGCATCGGAGGAAGACATCCGCCGGCTATTCCCTGGAGTACTCGAAGCACATACAGCGTCGGCAGATTCGGTGCCAGCGGGCAAAGAAATCCGAACACCATGGTGGCCACTACCGCGCCGATCGTGAACCGCTTGAGCGTGAGCGTCATCGCGAACCACGGCGCAAATACCATCGTGGTCACGTTTGCAGCCTCGAAGAGAGCAGTCAGCCACGTTCCGTCGTCGTGTCCGATCGACAGCGCGCCGCGGATGTCCGTCAGCGCGACCGCCGTCACCTGCTCATTGACTATCGCCAGCAATGAGGAGAGAAGCATCCCAACCAACCCGATTGCGAGGCGAGGCGATAACGCAGATGTCGCAGCGTTCTTTGGAGCTGGACTGTCTGCTTCCCGTAAGGCGACGGGCGTCGGCGAGCCGACTTCCTCCGGTTCTGCCGTTCCAGTTGTCCGTGGCGTTGCGATGTTCATGAGGTCTGCAGATCTACCAGAATGGTTGGGCTTTTGCGCCGGGCACCGGGATTGCCGACGCTCGGTAGTGTTAAATATCGAGCGGAATCGGCGTACAGGTCACTTCTTTCCCCTCGTAGTTCCGGCGCGTCCGTTCAACGTATTTCAGCGCCGCGGGACTACCGCATCGAGGTTGATTAATTCTAGGAGACCAACTGATCTTCATGAAAGACAATGGAGCTTGTGCATTTGGCCATTCCGTTTGCGAATCGGGCCAACGCAAGAGTGCAGGCTTTTCAATGGCACATACGACACCCATAGTTAGGACAAGCCGGCGAGGTGCCGTCGCGCCATGCTTCTTCTGAAAGGTGCATCGCCATGAACTGCGTGCTGGCTTGCATGCAGTCTGATGTCTGGTGCGGAGAACGTGTGCAGCCGTAATGCTATTGACTGGAGAGGTGAGACATGAAATTTTCGGTGAAGAAAGACATTCACACAGACGACGTCCCGACCATTGAGCATGCAATGAAGATGGTCGACGCAGACGCCAAAGTTAGCGTGAACGTCAATGCAAAAACCGTGAGCGTCGATTCGTGGTTAATGCCGGAGGAGTTCCTTGTTGCTTTCGTTGACGAAGACTATGACGTGCGCATTGTCGAGGCATAGGCTGACGGTACTCGGGCGTATCGGGAGGCGACGTAGGGCCGCCTCCCGATACGCCCCGCGCGCTAGGCAGCAGGCTGCGCGTCGCTGAAGTATTGAGGTGCTTCACGGCGATCGAACATTCCATACTCGCGCACCACACGAATATGTCGCAAATGCACGTTGGCCGGCAGCGCGGCTTCTCGCTGGAACGCCTGCGCGGCCTCTAGATCGCGCCACGTCAGCACCGCAATCACGTCGCCTGGCGTCATTAGCGCATCGAATACATCCCACGCAACCAGACCGGAAGCCGCAAGGTCGAGTCCTATTGACTTCACAACGGCCTCTGCTCCTGCCTGTCTGAGCCACTCCGGCGCATACGTCGCAGCGAGTAGCGTCACCGCAGTGCCTGCTCCTGTCTCGGTTACATCAAGACGTTGTTCAAGCAGCACTTCTTCCTCAGGCAAGCAGGTGTCCTCGACGACTTGTCCAATTCGCAGGCGATAGTCGGAAAACACACGGTCGCGCGCTGCCTGTTGTACTTGATGATGCTTCGTCGTGGTGCGCCAGCGCACGAGGGACTTTTCATCGCGCCAGGTTGACAGCGAAAGTAGCCACCCGTCGCGCGTCAAACTTGCATAGCGGTTGTTGTCGATAAAGCCCACGATCTTTTCGAGTTCTGGGCGTAGCATCTTTGCCATGCCGAGATACAGATCGAACTGTTCACGTAGAGGATGTACTTCGAGCATTGCAGAAAACATTCCGGACTCTTCCTTTGCTTAGCGATACGATTGACCCGCAGTCGGGCGATTGGCCGCATTGATTGTCCGTGACGCATCGAATTTACTGAAGCGCAAGCGCGCCCCATATTGGGCCAATAAGTTCGGCAAATTTGCCATTCCGCTGGCGCGTGTCACCACAGTCGCCGCGCGGAGACGAGCGTCTTCTTCCGTCAGACCAATAGTGCGGATGCGGGCATAGCTAGCACAGCGAACACTTTGTGCATTGCATCTGCGTCTTCCTTAAATAGCCTGCGCTCGGCCAATCCCGGTCTTCTTTGGGCCAAGGTGAAGAAACGAAGCATTCCGGTGCCTACAATCGCGAGGGGCGCAGCAGATGACCGATGGGGAGTTGAAATGGACAAATTGCGCGAGATGGAGGTCTTTGTAGCCATCGTCGATCGTGGCAGCTTTACGGGTGCATCGGAGAAGCTCGGAATGTCGACACCGGCGGTCTCACGGGCACTGAATTCGCTTGAAGCGCGGCTTGGCACGCAACTGCTCGCACGGACCACTCGCACGGTTCGGCCAACTGACGCAGGCGTCGGCTACCTCGATGCCTGCCGTAAGGTGCTGGACGCTATTACCGAGGCCGACGCGAATGTCGCTGCAGACCACCTGAATCCTGTCGGCACGCTGACGGTATCGGCGCCTGTTCTATTCGGGCAGCGGTTCGTCGCGCCCTTGATCAACGCGTTCGCGCTGCGCTACCCCGAGGTCAACGTCAATGCCGTGTATGCCGATCGCACGACTCGGCTACTGGAAGAAGGCGTGGATATTGCAATTCGTATCGGCCATCTTGGAGACTCGACGATATTTGCCGTTCCTCTAGGCACGGTGCGACGCCGGACCTACGCGGCGCCGGCGTACATTGCTGCGCATGGTGAGCCCAGCCATCCCAGGGACCTGATGAACCACCACTGTGTGTCGTTTACCGGCGTGTCCAGTCCGTTCGAATGGGTGTTCAACGAGAATGGATCGAGACTGCCGGTGCGGCTTCAGCCACGGATGATTGTCGACCTGTCTCCCGCCGCGGTGCTGGCGGCACTCGATGGCGTAGGCATCACTCAACTGCTCTCGTATCAAGCGGCGCCAGAGGTGCTCGATGGCAAGCTGCGGACTCTCCTGACGGCGTTCGAGCCCGAGGCTGTGCCGGTGAATCTGCTGCACATCGAGCGGCGGGGCGCGAGCGGCAAGGTGCGCGCGTTTGTGGATTTCGTCACCGATAGCCTGCGCAGCAACCCGCACCTTCAGGACGAAGACGCAACGGCCACGTGAAGTTCGCGATAGGCACTCACCAGCGAATCGAGGCTATATGCACGATTGAGGCCACTCGGGTTAGGCAGCACCCATGTGCGCGCACCGCCGAATCTGTCGGCCTGCAGTCCCCATTGGATATCGCGCGTGCCGGACATTGCCGAGATCGCCATCTTCCCGAGAAAGGCGATATACCGCGGCGCATACTGTTCGATTTTGCGCTGGAAATCAGATGCGGCCGCTTCTATCTCCAGCCGCGAAAGCTGGCCCGCTCGCGCAGTTGGACGCGAGACTGCGGTGGTGAGTCCACAACCATAACGGAGCAAAGTACAGTCGTCTTCAGGACGAATCTGTTGCGGAGTAAAGCCTGCGAGGTGCACCGTCTGCCAGAAGCGGTTGTTTCTACCCTCGAAGTGGTGACCTGTCGCTGCAGCACGCATGCCAGGATTTATTCCACAAAATATCAGCGACAGACCTGGCTCTAGAACATCCGGAAGCGATTGAGCGTCGATTGCGCAACTCACGAATAGCTCGCGCTTTGCGCCGCCACCAGCATGCCGGTGCCCGTATCTGTCCGCGGGCGCGACTCGACCGTGCCGCGGAATCGTTGGCGATATTGTTTTGGCGTGACATTGAGCCGACGGGCGAAGGTGGTACGCATTTGCGTGGCACTGTGAAAACCGCACTTGAATGCGACGGTTTTTAGCGGAGCGTCCGAGTCTTCGAGCAGCTTTCTCGCCGTATCTACGCGAACCTGTTCGACAAACGCCGAAGGCGTGACCTTCGCATACTTGGCAAAGAGGCGGGAGAAAGTGCGTCGGCTGACAGAAACAGCGGTGGCGAGCTGTTCGATCGAAAGAGTGTCGGTTATATGCTCGGTCACATACTGATGCACTTTGCCGATAATCGGATTGTCATCCTTGCCGGCCCCGATGTAAGGGCTGTACTGCGATTGACCGCCTTCTCGCTGGATATATACAACGAGGCGTTTTGCGACACGCACCGCCATTTCGTGTCCCCAGTCTTCGGCCACGAGCGAAAGACAAAGGTCGATTCCCGCTGTCACGCCAGCAGATGTAAACAGCCGGCCGTCACGAATGAAAATCCGGTCTGGCTGCACGCAGGCCAAAGGGAAGTCGCGCGCGAGGCGGGCGGCTTCTGCCCAATGGGTCGTTACTTGCTTGCCGTCGATCAGTCCAGCGTGTCCCAGTACAAACGCGCCGTTGCACACCGAACCGAACCGTGCCGCTCCATATGCCTGCGTTTGCAACCACTTCAGAAAGTCGTCCGTTGGCCGGTAATCGGGCAGGGTCGGTCCTCCCGCGACGAGAACCATATCGAACTGGGCGAGAGAATCGGCAAAAGCCGATGGCACGGAAAGTTGCATCCCGTTGGAGCATGTCACGGTGCCGGCTTTGCTTCCGACAAGCGACACCTCATAGCGTTGATGCTCGGAGAGATTTGCATTCGCTTCCGCGAATACATCGAGTGGGCCTGCAACGTCCAGTGCCTGCACACCATCGAATACGACAATGGCGACTTTCATGCCGTGACCTTCATCAAATAGGAACGCGCTTCCGTTACCAGCATGGGCCGACGCTCCTTGATGGGGGCGCCATGCAACGCGATAAGCGACGGCAACGAGCGATGGCCTAGCTTACAGCAACCGCCACATGCGGCGCCCGCCGTAACCGTTAAATGACTTTTGCGTCAGTGTAAAGAACGGACAAAAACTCACGGCAACGCCGGCGGCACGAAGTGGCCCAAATTCCGCGCTGATTGGCCGGGTATCGCGGGATCTATGCATTGCGGGGCGACGTCGATTGGTTAAAGTTGATTTGAAGGATCGATCTATTTGAGTGCACTCGCGGAGTAACGGCGCATGCGTGTCGGAATGATGGTGTATTCAGGTTTTCAACTGCTCGAGGTGAGTTGCCCAATGGACGTGTTCCAGGAAGCGAACCGTGTATGCGGCGCCGCTTTCTACGAGCAGCACGTTGTCGGGCCGCGTCCCGGGCCGGTTACATGCTCGAACGGCACCGCGGTGGGCACCACAGCGTCTCTGCGCGATTTGCAGACATCGTTCGACATTGTCATGGTGCCCGGTTCTCCGGCGACAGGTTCGGAGCGCGAGCACCGCGAACTGGTGAATTGGCTAACGAACGCTGGACGCAGCGCGAGAAAGATCGCGTCGGTGTCGAACGGTGCTTTTCTCGTGGCGCGCGCGGGTCTTGCGAACGATCGCTGGCTGACCACGCGTGAGCGCGACGCACAGCGTCTCGCAAGCGAGTATCCATTGGTACACGTTGTAACGGATCAAATCTGCTTGAAAGACGGCAACCTTTATTCGTCGGGCGGCGTGAGTGCCGGTATCTATCTCGCGTTGGCTCTCGTCGGAGAAGATTTGGGCGAACACATTGCCGGCGACGTTGCGAAAGCACTATTGCGTCCAGGCATTTGAACCGAAGCGTGTACCGCAACGTCCTGGAACGACCGCGTTTCCTTTTTCGCAACGCCGCGGCGATACGCTGGCCCGGATGTGTTCTCTTTTGGCCCGTAGAGCGCCTGCATCGTTGAGCGTGCTGTTTGGATCATTGGCAGAATCGACTTCATGTTCTTCCGGTCCATCGCCGGTAAGACCTGGCCGTCGATCCCAAGGCGGTTCTCCACACGAGTCAGCCATGACCACGAATCTGAACGTTGCTTCACAAGTCTGTCCGGCGCCAACGCTTCCCGGCGAACCAATGTCGGGCGCCGACATTATCCTGCGCGTACTTGCGGAGCAGGGCGTCGATACGCTATTCGGATATAGCGGCGGCGCGATCCTGCCGACTTACGACGCAGTGTTCCGTTTCAACGAATCACACGCCGCATGCCCCGAACGCCAGATCAAATTCGTCGTGCCAGCCAACGAACAGGCGGCGGGTTTCATGGCGGCCGGCTATGCGCGCGCGAGCGGAAAAGTAGGTGTGTTCATGGTGACGTCCGGGCCTGGCGCGACCAATGCAGTCACGCCGATCGCCGACTGTAACGGCGATTCGATTCCCGTCGTCCTCATATGCGGGCAGGTGCCGCGTGCGGCAATCGGCAGCGACGCTTTCCAGGAGGCGCCGGTCTTCAACATCATGTCGGCCTGCGCCAAACAGGTGTTTCTCGTCACCGATCCCGCCAAACTCGAACAGACATTGCGCACGGCATTCGAAATCGCGCGCACCGGCCGCCCTGGTCCCGTCGTGGTAGATGTGCCAAAAGACATCCAGAACTGGGTCGGTCAATATCACGGGCAAGGCACCTTGCACTTTCGCGGCTACTCCGACCGGTTGCGATTGGTGGCTAACGGTTCTCGTCTTGACGAGCAAAAAGGCGCCCAGTTCTTCGATCTCCTTAGACAAAGCGAGCGACCGCTCCTGTATGTGGGCGGCGGTGTTATCGCGGCAGGCGCAACGGCCGAACTGCGTCAGTTCGCGGAGCGTTACGAGATCCCGGTCGTGACGACGTTGATGGGCCTCGGCGCGATACCTGCGCAACACCCGCTATCGCTCGGCATGCTCGGCATGCACGGCGCCGCCTGCGCGAATTACGCCGTTGAAGATTGCGACTTCCTGATTGCGGTGGGCGCACGATTCGACGACCGGGTCGCGGGCGGCCGACCGGACATGTTTGCGGCAGGCGCGCGACACGTCGCACATATCGACATCGACGAGGCGGAGATCAACAAGGTCAAGCGCGCGCATTGGAGTCACATAGGCGACGCGAGGCAGGCATTGCGCGCATTGATGGAGCACGAGTCCGTTGCTTTGTCGTCCGCCGGATGGATCGGATGGGTGACGGAACTGAGGCAGCGCCACGGCATGAACTATGACCGCAGCAACCCGCTGATTCAGCCGCAGCGTGTGATTGAAAAGCTCAGCGAAATTACCGGTGGGCGCGCAATCATCAGCACAGGTGTAGGCCAGCATCAAATGTGGACCGCACAGTTCTACCAGTTCACCGAGCCGCGAAGCTTTCTTACCTCGGGCAGCATGGGCACGATGGGATTCGGTCTGCCCGCCGCAATCGGCGCTCAACTGGCGCGGCCTGATGCGCTGGTTATCGACATCGACGGTGACGGCAGTATTCGCATGAACGTTGGAGAACTCGAAACGGCCAGCACGTATGGCGTTCCAGTGAAGGTTTTGCTGCTCAACAATCGCGGTGACGGGATGATTCGCCAGTGGCAGCGTCTCTTTTACGAAGGACGTACTTTCGTAAGCGACAAGGCTCTTCATCGCAAGGACTTTGTGATGGCGGCGCGCGCGGACGGCTTCGAGTTTGCCTGTCGCGTCGAAACGCCGGGCGAACTCGAGGAGAAACTGAAAGCTTTCCTGGCTTTCGAGGGACCCGCCTTTCTGGAAGTGATGATCGATCAGAACGCCGACGTATTCCCAATGGTAGGTCCAGGTCAAAGCTATTCGAACATGATTACAGGGCCGTTCATACCGTCGCGATCCGATCCGGAACCGGGAAAGGAAGGGGCAGTGCGCCTTCAGGCTGCGGACATGTTCTGAACATGCATTCGATGCTTTCTATTTCCATTTCGGGCAAAACGCCATGATTGATGTCGACCTGATTCATAAGGCGCTAGCCAATCCCTTCCGGCGGCAGATTCTCGCGTGGTTGAAGACGCCGGACGAAGTTTTTGCACAGGGTCACATCGATTTCAGTCACGGCGTACCACCGAACGCGATTCATGCGCGCAGCGGTCTATCGCAGTCCACGGTCTCGGCGCACGTTGCAAGCCTGGTAGAGGCGCAGCTTGTGGTTCCGACGCGAGTGGGCCAGTGGGTCTTTTTATCGCGCAATGAAGAGGTGATCGGCGAGTTCGCCAGACAGGTCAGCTTACATTTGTGAATGCGGCGCGCGGCGCATCGCGTCTCTTCTCTTCGTCGAAATCGTCCGGTGTTCTTCACAAATCGTCCTATGCTGGAAGTCGAGACAAGGGTTGGACAATTGCGAAGGCACAGTCTTCGCTTGAGGTTCGATGCGTGGCATTGACCCTGTCTCTTTGCCCGACCGGAGTACCCGGCTACGGGACCTGTGCGGCACCACTCAATGCGGAGGTATCGTCATGATCGAGCCTTGCGATTTCCGGCTCAAAAGAATTGCGCTGAACCACGGAGGCGGCTCCATGCCCGCAATCGGCTTTGGCACGCTAATCGCCGATGCGGCCATCACGATAAGCGCCACGAAAGACGCGCTGGAAGCGGGCTATCGGCACTTCGATTGTGCGGAACGCTATCGCAACGAGCGCGAGGTGGGCGACGCGTTACAAGCGGGGCTTGCAGCGGGAGGAATCGCACGCGAAGACATCTTCGTGACCACGAAGTTATGGAATTCGAATCATCGTCCGGAGCGCGTCAAACCGGCTTTCGACGCAAGCCTTGAAAGGCTTCGACTCGACTATCTGGATCTTTATCTCATTCATACGCCGTTCGCATTCCAGGCGGGAGATGAGCAGGATCCCCGCGACGCAAATGGAAACGTGCTTTACGACGAAGGAGTGACCCTGCTCGATACGTGGCGGGCGATGGAAGATCTGGTCGACGGGGGAAGATGTCGCGCGATCGGTCTGTCCGACATTGGCCTCGATGATCTCGTACCGCTCTATGAATCGGCAAGAATAAAGCCGGCCGTGGTTCAGGTCGAGGCGCATCCCTATCTTCCAGAAAACGAACTCCTGGAGTTCTGCAAAAAGAAAGAGATCGTGTTTCTGGCGTTTGCGCCGTTAGGTCACGGAATTAGACCCGGGCCGCTCGAAGATCCGGTCGTCTCACGAATTGCCGCGCGGATTGGCAAGACGCCTGCACAGGTACTGCTTGCATGGGCGGTGCAGCGTGGTACCGCCGTCCTGACGACGCCGAAGACCGCCGCGCGTGCGCGCGAGAATTTCGACATTTCAGCTCTTCCCGCTGATGCCTTTGACGAGATCAATCGCATCGAAACCAGGCAGCGGTTCAACCAGGTCGTGAAGACCGGCAACCCGGGATTTATCCCGCGCATTGAATGAGGTTGCGATCTGGCGCAGTGCTGGCCAGAAACGAGCGCGGAATGCCCCGAAACCGTCGAAGCGAGCGCGTCAGTCATAACCCTTAGAACGTGAACTGTTCTCATCGGTGGTCAGGAGACTGCTGGTCCTGGCGAGCAGACGCGGTTATGACTTCACTCACGCCCCAAGCGCACGAATCTATCCAGGTGATGATCCTCATCTCCAAGCTGATGATCGATCATCACAAGCCGCTTCGCATAATGAGCGAGCGGCAACTCCCACGTCATGCCTATGCCGCCGTGCAGTTGAATGCACTCTTGCGCGACCAGTGCGCCGATCCTGCCGATGCTGTACTTCGCCGCCGACACCGCGCGCTCCCGCACCGTGCGCTGCGCACCGAGCGCCGCTGCCGCGTTGATTACCGCTGAACGCGCCTGCTCGATTTCCAGCAGCATGTCGGCCATTCTGTGCTGCAGCGCCTGGAAGCTGCCTATCGCCACGCCGAACTGCTTGCGCGTGCGCAGGTAGTCGAGCGTGTAGTCCTTCGCGACGTCCATCGCGCCGACAGCCTCCGCACACAACGCAAGCACACCACATGCAATCGCATACTCGAGCGTCGGGAAGCCCGCACCTTCCGCGCCAAGCAGCGATTCTTCGCTGAGTGTGACATTGTCGAACGTGACTTCGGCCGCGCGTCCGCCGTCGATCTTCGGATAGCCCCGCACGCTGACGCCTGCTGCGTCCCGAGGCACGAGAAAGAGCGATATGCCTTCCTCTGAATCGTCCGCACCGGTGGTCCGCGCGGACACGAGGAAGAGTGCAGCGTGCTCACCGTGCTGCACCACCGCTTTAGCGCTGTTCAATTGCCACGCGTCGCCCTCGCGTTGGGCGCGCGCGGTGACACGCGAGAGCTCGTAATGGCCGCCGGTTTCACCATGCGCGAGTGCGGCGATACGCGAGCCGTCGATCAATTCGCCCAGCACAGCGCGTTGCGCGGCGTTGCCGCTTCGTGCGACGGCCTGGCCCACAATAAGCGTATCGAGGAACGGTTCGACCACGAGGCCGCGGCCCAGGCTCTCGAACACCACCGCAATATCGAATCCGCCGCCACCAAAGCCGCCGTTCGCTTCATCGAAGAGGGCACCGATAATGCCTAGCTCTGCAAAACGACTCCACAGGTCAGGGCTAAAGCCTTGAGGCGAGCGGGCGATCCTGTCGCGCGTCTCGAAGCGGTACTGCTCGCTGACGAAGCGGTTCAGCGTATCCGCAAGCATGCGGCGATCTTCGGTGTGCTGGAAGTTCATGACGTGCGTCTCCTACAGTCCGAGGATCATTTTAGAAATGATGTTCTTCTGGATTTCATTCGAGCCGCCGAAAATCGACAGCTTGCGATTGTTGAAATACAGCGAAGCCGCGCTCGCCGCTTCTTCGGGACCGACTGGTGCGCCTTGATAACCGTCGTGCAATGCTTCTTCGACGAACGGCTGCGCATACGGACCCACCGCGCGGCGCGTCAGCGACGAGATTTCCTGGCGAATCTCCGTGCCGCGAATCTTCAGCATCGAACTCTCGGCACCCGGTACGCCGCCACCCGCTACTGCCGCGATCACGCGCAAGTTGGTCGTCTTCATGTTCTCCAGATCGATTTCAACGCGTGCCATGCGCGCCGCGAACGCCGGATCTTCGCAAAGCGGCCGGCCGTTGCGCTGCTGTTTCGCCGCAATCTTGCGCAGCCGGTTGAATGCCGCGACGGAGAACCCGACGCCCGCGATATTCGTACGCTCGTACGTGAGTAGATATTTGGCGTACGTCCAGCCTTTGTTTTCCTCACCGACCAGGTTCACAGCCGGCACTCGCACGTCGGTGAAAAATACTTCGTTCACTTCATGCTCGCCATCGAGCGTGATGATCGGCCTCACTTCGACGCCCGGCGTTTTCATATCGATCAGCAGGAAGCTGATGCCTTCCTGCTTGCGTACGTCGGTTGCGGTGCGCACGAGACAGAAGATCATGTTCGCGTAGTGGCCGAGCGTGGTCCAGGTCTTCTGGCCGTTCACGATGTAATGCTCGCCGTCCGCGTCGACGCCGCGCACGGCAGTGGTCTTGACCGAAGCGAGATCGGACCCTGCGCCGGGTTCTGAGTAGCCTTGGCACCACCAATCGGAACCATCGAGAATACGCGGCAGCCAATACCGCTTCTGCGCTTCACTGCCGTATCTGATCAGCACCGGTCCGAGCATGTTGACGCCGAACGGCACGATGCGCGGCGCTCCGGCCAGCGCACATTCGTTTTCGAAGATGAACTTCTGCACTGCGGTCCAACCCGGGCCGCCGTATTCTGCCGGCCAGTGATTCGCAAGCCAGCCGCGCTCGTTCAGAATCGCATGCCATCCGGCCATGTCGTCGCGCGTGAGGCGCCGGCCGCCATGCACCTTGTCGGCGAGGTGCTGTGGAAGTTTGTCGCGCAAGAACGCAAGCACCTCTTCGCGGAAGGCTTCTTCTTCAGGTGTGAAGTTCAGATCCATGACTGTTCCTTCGTGAGTTCAACGGCTACGCTGAGAAAGAGCCGCTTCATGCCGCGTGATTGAGGCTCGCAAAATCCGCGCCGCGCTCGACCAGGTCAATCAGCAGGGGCGAAGCTCGCCAGAACAATGGGTCTTCTTTCGCAAATTCGCGGATGTCCGCGAGAATGCGCGGCAGGCCGATCATGTCCGCATATTTCATCGGGCCGCCGCGATAGCGCGGGAAACCGTAGCCGTATAAAAAGGTCACGTCGACGTCGAGCGGTCGCAGCGCAATCCGTTCGTGCACGACATTCGCTCCTTCATTGATCATCGCAGCCATGTAGCGGCGAATGATCTCGTCGTCGGAGAATTCACGCGGCGTGATGCCGGCTCGTACACGCTCGGCATCGATGATCGCCTGGACTTCCGGATCGGGCTGGCCGCTGCGCGATCCTTCGGGGTACAGATAAAAGCCGCGCCCCGTTTTTTGACCGAACCAGCCTCGCTCGCACAAACGGTCGGCAATCTGCACATAGCGCGCCGCCGGATTGCGCGTCGCTGCGCGCCGTTTGCGCGCTGCCCAGCCAATGTCGCCGCCAGCGAGATCCACCACCTGAAACGGTCCCATCGGGAAGCCGAAAGCGCGTACCGCTGCATCGATCTGATAGGGCGAGGCGCCGTCTTCCATCATCGCGTCGGCGGCGCTGCGATACACGGCGAGAATGCGATTGCCAATGAAGCCGTCGCACACGCCTGCGCGCACCGGCGTCTTGCGCAGCTTCTTGGCAAGCTCGAATGCGGTGGCGACAACGTCGGCGCTGACGGCTTTCGGCACGACTACTTCAAGCAGCTTCATGATGTTGGCCGGCGAGAAGAAGTGCAGACCGATCACATCGGCGGGGCGCGAGATGCTGGCTGCAATGGCGTCGATGTCCAGATACGACGTGTTGGTTGCGAGCACCGCGCCCGGCTTGCACACGCGGTCGAGTTCGGCAAACACGGCCTGCTTGACCGACAGATCTTCGAACACAGCCTCGATCACGAGATCCGCGTCGGCGAGTGCATCGTATGAAGTACTGCCGGTCCAGCGCGCCATGAGTTGGGCCTTTTTCTCGGCGCTCATGCGGCCCTTCGCAATCAGGCCGTCATAGACCTTTTCGATGTGCGCGCGGCCCCGGGCGAGCGAAGCTTCATCGCGCTCGATCATCGTCACGGGCAGGCCCGCGTCGAGCACTGCGACGGCAATGCCCGCACCCATCGTGCCGCCGCCGACCACGCCAATCGCGTTCAGCGCCCGCGGCTTCGCGTCGCGCGTCTCGGGCGCTTTGAGCACTTCGCGCTCCGCAAAAAACGCATGAACGAGGCCCGCACGCTGCGGACTGTCGAGGCATTCGAGAAAGAGTTGGCGTTCGCGGCGCAAGCCGTCTTCGAAAGGCTGTGCGATCGCCGCTTCGACTGCATCGACGATTTTTAGCGGTGAAAACAGACCACGCGATTTTTTGGCGGTCTCGGCGCGTGCCGTAGCGACTGCGGCGAGGCTCGCGGCGCGGTCGTTCAACGCGGTGGCGTCACGCGTGCGGCGCACCGGCGCATGACCCGCAAGCAATTCGTGAACATAGGTGAGCCCTTCCGCGAGGATGTCGTCGCTGCTGCCAAGCCGGTCGACGAGCCCTAACGCCAGTGCTTCCTGCGCGTTTGCATGGCGACCGCTCAACATCAGGTCGAGCGCCGCCTGGGCGCCGATCAGGCGCGGCGTGCGCTGCGTGCCGCCCGCGCCGGGCAGCAACCCGAGTTGGACCTCGGGCAAGCCAAGCTTCGCCCCGTCTACGGCGAGCCGGTAGTGCGCCGCGAGCGCCACCTCCAGACCGCCGCCGAGCGCCGCACCGTGAATCGCCGCGACGACGGGTTTCGTACACGCTTCAATGCGGTTGCACACGTCCGGCAACGACGGCGGCACCGGTGGCTTGCCGAACTCGCGAATGTCCGCGCCGGCGATAAAGTTGCGGCCCGCGCCGACGATCAACACGGCTTGCACGGAAGGGTCGCTGTCGGCGGCTTCGATCGCGGCGAGCAGTCCGCGCCGCACGTCGGCGGAGAGCGCGTTGACGGGCGCGTGATCGATCGTGACGAGCAGCACCTTGCCACGCAATTCGCGTGTCACGACGTCGGTTGAAGTGGTGAGGCTCATGGTGTGTCGTCTCCTGGCTGATTGTCTGGGCGCGTAGGCGGCATCCCGCGCCCGCGAATTGTGCTGATTGTGGAGTGGTCAAGGTTCATTGACAATCACATGAACGATTGACAGACTGTCAAAATATCTTTGACAAAAGGCGCGGTTGTGGACGTCCATTCGCTGACTTTGCTGGTGGAGATACTCGACGCAGGTAACCTGAGCGAGGCGGCGAGGCGCCTCAAAATGAGCCGCGCGAACGTGAGCTACCACCTGAACCAGCTGGAACGCTCGGTGGGCTTGCAGCTCGTTCGGCGCACCACGCGTCGCGTCGAGCCCACGGAGATCGGCCTTCAGCTATATGAGCATGGCCGCGCAATTCAGAACGCGCTACTGGCCGCGCGCGAATCGGTAACGACGCTTGGGCAAAGCCTGCAGGGGCGAGTGCGCCTGAGCGTGCCGAGCGGTTATGGGCAACTCGTCATGTCGGAGTGGTTGATCGAGTTCAAGCGTCGCTATCCAGGCATCGTTCTCGATGTGTTGTTCGAGAACCGCGTGGAAGACCTGATGCGCGACGAAGTGGACATTGCCGTGCGGGTCATGTCCGAGCCACCGCAAAATCTCGTGGCACGCGACATGGGGCCGGTCAGATACGTTGCCTGTGCATCGCGCGCGTTCGCGGAAAGCCACGGCATGCCCATGCAACTAGACGATCTGCGCACCACGCCGTTGATTACGGCGGCGGTCGTGGGCCGTCAGTTACGCGTTGCCGCCTATCTCGGTGACGAACGGCACGAGGTGCTGCTCGAACCGACGATCATCTCCGAGAACTTTCTGTTTCTACGGCAAGCGGTACTCGCAGGACTGGGCGTCGGCATCTTGCCGGATTATGTGGTGCAAGATGATCTGAAGCGCGGCGATGCCGTGACCACGCTCGACGAATGGCGTTTGAGCATCTTCGGCACGAACATGTACATGCTTTACATGCCGAACCGGCATCACACTCGCGCCGCGGCGACTTTCATCGAGTTCATTCTGGCGCAGGCGCGAGCAAGCGGAAGATGCGGCGCTTCATAGCCCGCGCGTTTTCGCCCAACCACAATTGTCCCTTCATGTAGCTCTCGCGAGTATGCTGTGAAAAAGAGCGTGCACGCGCCGTGCAACAGTACGCCACGAACCTGAAGAACGTCACGAACGTCGTGAACGTCAGCGGAGACCGGAATGAAGTGGACAATCGCATTTCTCGTCGTGCTCGCAAGCATCATTGTCGCGATGCTGATCGCGCGCCTGCCCACCGAGCAGGCTATTCGCCTGGCGGGCTATGCGGCGACGGCAGCGCTTGCTGCGCTCGTGAGTTACGTGATCCGGCGGCGCGGCAATCGCGCGCGTAAAACGAGGCGCGTGGGCTAGGCGGCGCCGAGCTGAGTGCTTGCAGCGGGCCGCATAGTACATGCTACGATGCTCCGCTCATTGCGCAGCATGTCGGAGAATCAGATGCGTCCAGAGAATGCCGCCCGTTTCGATGAAGAGTTCGCGCCTCGCATTGCCGAGGCCATCGCCGCGTGCTTCGCTACCACCGTGCACACGGAAGTACTGCCGTACGAAGGCCCTGGCCATCCCACGCGCCTGCGCATTCATGCCGCACCGCTAGAGCATATCGCCCAGTTTGAGCATCCGTTAAATCTATATCTCACGTGGGACAGCGACGAGATCGAGAGGCTCATGAAAGAAGAAGGCCAGGCGCGTTTCTCTCGCTATCTGGCTGCGCTGCCGCGAAAGCTGGCGGCGTGGCATCATGCGCGTGACCTCGATTTTCTTTCGCATACGCAGGCCGATCCGGTGGCACTGATCGGCGGGCTCGACTTCGAATCGTGAGCCCGCACCACCGGTTTTTTCGGATCGTCTAGTCGAGCTTGAACTGCGTAACCGCGCTCGCAAGGCTCACCGCCTGCGATTGCAATGCGGCTGCTGCTGCGGTCGACTGTTCGACTAGCGCGGCGTTCTGCTGAACCATTTCATCCAGCTGGCTCACCGCGCGGTTCACTTCCTGAATGCCGCGAGTCTGCTCATTGGCGGCTTGCGTGATTTCGGAAATGATCGTGGTCACGTTGGCGACGTTGCTCACGATCTCCGTCATCGTTTCGCCCGCCTGCCGCACCTGGCCCGAGCCTGAACTCACACTCGCGACCGTGGCTTCGATCAGCGCCTTGATTTCCTTGGCGGCTTGTGCGCTGCGTTGCGCGAGGCTGCGCACTTCGCCCGCCACGACCGCGAAGCCGCGACCCTGTTCGCCGGCGCGCGCAGCTTCAACCGCAGCGTTCAGCGCAAGAATGTTGGTCTGGAAAGCAATGCCGTCGATCACGCCGATGATGTCGGAGATCTTCACCGACGCATGTTCGATCTCGCCCATCGTCGTAATCACTTCGGAGATCACCACGCCGCCGCGCGAAGCGACCTGCGATGCGGAAACCGCGGTCGTGTCGGCCTGCTTCGCGGCGCTCGCCGATTGCGTGACCGTGGACGTGATCTCTTCCATCGACGCTGCGGTTTCCTGCAAGCTCGCCGCAGCCGATTCAGTGCGTCCGGACAGATCGACGTTGCCTGCTGCAATTTCATTGGCGGCCACGCGCACCGACTCGCTCGCGTCGCGAATCTGACGCATCACGTGACTCAGTTTGTCGATGAATGTGTTGAACGAACGGGCGATCTGCGCGACTTCGTCGTTGCCGATGGCGGGCAGGCGTTGCGTCAGATCGCCTTCGCCGGAACCGATGTCGTCCATTGCATCGCGTACTTTCGACAGACGCTGGAACGAAACCGCGGTGACCGCCGCGACGATAGCCGCCGCAATGCCCGCAATCACGATCAGCGCGATCACGGACGCGGTCAGCAGCGAACGCATGCCGGCGGTTGCCTCCGCTTTGTCGAGCGCGACGACCACGTACCAGTTGGTGCCCGGAATGGATTGCGCGCGCAACAGTTTCGGGCTGCCGCTCACGTCCATCTGCACCGGACGTTGCGCGCCAAAGAGCGCGGCGAGCTTGTCGCCCGCGAGTCCCGGCACGAGATCGGACACCGGCTTCAACGTGAGCTTTGCATCCGGATGCGCGACGATATTGCCGCTCGCGTCGATCAGCATGCCGAAACTCGCGGGCGTCGGGTGGATCGATTTTACGTTGGCGATCACGCTGTCCATTGCGACGTCGCCGGACACCACGCCCTTCACCGCGCCGTCGCGTACCACGGGCGCGGCGAACGCGACCACCAGCTTACCCGAGCCGACATCGACATAAGGCGGCGTCGCCACCGGCTTGCCTGCTGCCACGGCCTGCTTATACCAGGGCCGCCCGGTCGGATCGTAGTCGGCGGGAATGCCGGTCGGGTCGGAGAACTTCGCTGTCTTGTCCGCGTAGCCGACATAAACGTTGGTGAACTTGCCAGCGGTGGCGATCTGCTTGAGCGCCGGCGACGGGTCGGGTTGCAGAACCGCGTTCTGCAGCGAGTCGATCATCTGGCTATTGGCGGCAACCCAGTCGCTGATACCGGCTGCATGGCCGCTCTCGACTGCCGTCAAACTGCTGTCGATGGCGTCGGCGTTATACGAATTCGCGACCACATAATTAAGGACCGCATTGGCAGCAAGTGCCACCACGACGATGGCGACGCACAGCGCAACGATCCGCGCGCGAATGGATGTGAACATGGTGGAAGTCTTTCAGATGAGCATAGAGCCGTAGTGATTGAGGCGGGCGCCTCATACGCGGTTTACGGCTCTCGAACCGAAAGTCTTGAGCGCATGCGCGCTAGTGTTTTCACGCAGTGCATTGCGCAAATTCGTCTGAAGATAAGATTCAAATACGGCCTACGTGCACTACGATTTAAAAAAAACGGCCGCTGCGTTTTATCGCAGCGGCCGTTGTCATGCGTCGGTGTTCGCGCTCGTTCAGGCGCCCAGCGCGGGATCGCTCATGCTGCTCTTGCCCGTCTCCACGTGGCCCGCAAAACGGCGGGCAAAGAGCGGGTCGGTGTCGACGGTAATCGCCAGGTCGTACCAGCCGTGCGCATTGCGAAGGTCGAGGTAAAGCTCGTCGGTATCGCCGCCGCGCACCACACGTTTGATCGTGTGCTTCGGGTCGTACGCATTGACAATCGTGAACTTGCAATGCGCGCTGCCCACGTTTTCAAGGCGCAGTTGCAGGTTGCCGTTCACGACGTCGTAGCCTTCGAGCACTTCGGGGCGCGCGATATCCGAGCCGTCCCACCAGCTGCGAGCAATCGGCCGGCCGGTGAAGCGGCGCAAGAAACCGTTCGGACCGTGCACGGTGAAATCGTAAGTGCCGTCCACATTCAACGGGAACTGATCCTGCAAGCGCTTGCCGGCCTCGACCGTATACGTGCGCGGCGCCTCGAGGCTGTTCGCGCGATAGACGAGAAACACCGCGCCCGCGCTGCCCGTATTGACGAAGCGCATGGTCAACGTTTTTTCGGCGCCTTCGCCATGCACTCGCACGAACATTTCATACGGCAGCGCGCGAGCCGGGCGCACGCCGGGTTCCTGGCGCGGGACTGCCTGTACCGCCGGCGGCAGCGGCACGTAGTCCGGATGACGGTTCTGATCGGGCGGCACATAGCCGCTCGTACTCGGCAACGTCGGGAAGGCGTCATTCGGATTGCTGAAGTTGAAGGCCGACGTCAGGTCGCCGCACACCGCGCGTCGCCACGGCGAGATGTTCGGCTCGCCGAGATTGTGCTGCTGGCCGAAGCGCTGTTCGATAAAGCGGATTACCGACGTATGGTCGAACACCTCCGAGCACACATAGCCGCCTTTGGACCACGGCGAGACGACGAGCATCGGCACGCGCGGGCCGAGGCCGTACGGCGCGGCAACGTTCTTTGCATCGCCCGGATAGATTTCGTTGACGGTGGCGACGGTGGAGAGGCCGTTCGCACTCGAACTCGGCGCACACGGCGGCACCATGTGGTCGAAGAAGCCGTCGTTCTCGTCGTAATTGATCAGGAGTACCGTCTTGCTCCACACCTCGGGATTCGAGGTCAGGATCTGCAAGACCTGGTCGATGTACCACGCGCCGTAATTCGCAGGCCAGTTCGGGTGCTCTGAATAGGCTTCCGGTGCGACGATCCACGAGACTTGCGGCAGCGCGTTGTTCTGCACATCGCGCTTGAGAATGTCGAAGTAGCCGTCGCCCTTCAATGCATTCGTGCCGGTGCGCGCGTTCTCATACAGCGGGTTGCCCGGCTGAGCGTTGCGGTACTGGTTGAAGTAGAGCAGCGAGTTGTCGCCGTAGTTGCCGATGTAAGCGTTCTGAGTCCAGCCCCACGAGCCCTTGGCGTCGAGCCCGGTGCCGATGTCCTGATAGATCTTCCACGAAATGCCTGCGTTTTGCAGCACTTCCGGATAGGTCGACCAGCCGTAGCCGAGTTCGGAATTGTCGATCACGGGACCGCCGCCGGTGCCGTCGTTGCCTACACCGCCTGCCCACATGTAGTAGCGGTTCGGGTCCGTCGGGCCCATCAGCGAGCAATGGTAGGCGTCGCAAATCGTGAATGCGTCGGCGAGTTGATAGTGAAAAGGAATGTCCTCGCGCGTGAGGTAGGCCATGGTGGTCGAGCCTTTGGCGGGCACCCACTGATCGTAGCGGCCGCCGTTCCACGCGGCGTGCGTGCTGTTCCAGTCGTGCGCGAGGTCCTGCAGGAACTGCAGTCCGAGGTTCGGCGCGCTCGGGCGGAACGGCAACACATAGCCGAGATCCGCAGCAAGCGGTTGATACCACACCGGCTTGCCATTGGGCAGGTTGACCGCGCGCGTGTCGCCGAAACCGCGGACACCCTTGAGCGTGCCGAAGTAGTGGTCGAACGAGCGGTTTTCCTGCATCAGCACCACGATGTGTTCGACGTCGCGGATCGTGCCGGTCTTGTTGTTCGCCGGAATGGCGAGCGCGTTGCGAATGCCTTGCGGCAGCATGCTCAGCGCGGTGACGGAACCGGCCGCGTGCGCGGCAGAGCGTAGAAAATCACGACGATTTTTTGAGGTCATGGTATGTGCTTTCGTGTCTTCAGTGGGAAAACGATCCACGCAGCGCGGTAGGCATGAGCGGCGCGTGAAGCGCGGGACTCAGTCAACGGTATGGATTACAGGTGTGGCGAGGGGCGTCGAAGCGGCGGCGGACAATGCCGGGTCGGCGCTTGATGCAGGTAGTGCTGGGCTTTGAATCGTGACGGCGGCAGGCGAGGGCGATGCAGAAAGAGGATTTGCCGACAGGACGGCGGTGCTGCTCTGATCGGTGGCATTTAGCGCGGAGCTGGCATTGCCGGTATCCGGCGCCTTGGCGTCGTCATTGCCGCAGGCGACGATCAGCGCGGAAAGTGGCAGCGCCACGAGCGCAATGGCCAAACGTTTGCGATGCAAGGCACTGAACGGCTTCGACACATAGGACATAGCGATGTCTCCGGCACGGGGGAACGCGCGGGCATCGGTGTGCCCAGGTCAGCGGTGCGAAGAGAATATCCGCTTACCTGTGTAAGTTTTGTGAAGTTTTGGAAATTTGGGGATTTGGTGACAAATGGGGATAGAGGCTGTCGCCTCGCCCGTTGCGTGCCGGCGAGCGGCAACCTGCCGCTACCGGTATCGCGACACGAACGCCGCGATTGCTTCGTTCAACCGGTCAGGCGCATCGCGGTGTGGCGAGTGTCCGCAAGCGTCGAGCTTGACGAGTTCCGCATGCGGCGCATATTCGGGAATGGTGTCGATCTGAGCCATCGTGCCGTAGTTGTCGTCGTGGCCTTGTAGGGCGAGCAAAGGCTTGTTGATCGTCGAAAGCTGCTGCGCAATCGACCAGTCGCGGAATGCGGGATCCAGCCAGATATCGTTCCAGCCATAGAAAGCGGAATCGACGTCTGCGTGATAGCGGGCGAGCTTGTCGCGCAGGTCGGTGCTTTCGTAAAGCTGCTTCGTCTGCGCGATGCTTTGCACCGATAACTCTTCGACAAATACGTGCGGCGCGATGGCCACCGCGCCCGCCAGCGCGTCGGGATGCAACGCCGCGTAAAGCAATGCGATTGAGCCGCCGTCGCTGTGGCCAATGACCCACATGCGCCGCCGTTCCTGGAGACCAATGCCGAGTTCGTCCAGCAGCGCGGGCAAAATATCGCGTGCCTGGTCGCTCATAAAGTCGACCGGCCATTTGACGTGGTGGGGGCGCGGTGTCGACAAACCATAACCGGGACGCGAGTAGACGAGTCCACGCATGCCGAGCCGCTCGCACAGCGATTGTGGCCAGTCGCGCCACATGGCGATCGAGCCGAGTCCTTCGTGAAGAAAGACGGCGATCGGCGCATGGCTCGTTGGGTTGCCAGTGGTGTCGGCGGCTTCACCGTTCAGCCAGCGATATTCAATGCGCAGCGGCCCGTGCGATGCCGTGGCGGGCAGGTCGGCGAAATGGCTAGTGGGTGTCTCGACAGCGGCATTCTGCATGTATCACCTTATGACTGTTCGCGCAGTTTGAAGCGTTGAATTTTTCCGGTGGCGGTCTTCGGCAAGTCGTCGACGAACACGATATCGCGTGGATACTTGTGCGGCGCGAGCCGGTCTTTCACGAACGCCTTCAGATCATCCACCAGTATCTCAGACGGTGAAAACTCGCGCTTCAATACGACGAACGCGCGCGTTTTCACAAGGCCGCCGTGATCGACGCCGACCACGGCCGCTTCGAGCACGGCGTCATGCTGAACCAGCACCATTTCCACTTCGACCGGCGACACATACTGGCCGCTGACTTTGAGCATGTCGTCGCTGCGGCCCGCATACACATAGCAGCCATTCGGCAGACGGCTGTACTTGTCGCCGCTGCGAATCCACTCGCCGAGAAAAGTGGCTCGCGTTTTTTCGCGGTTACACCAGTACATCAGCGCGGCGCTCGGGCCTTTGATAAAGAGGTCGCCCACTTCGCCGTCGCCGACCGCGCGACCGCTGTCGTCGCGCAACTCCACTTCGTAACCCGGTACAGGGCGACCCGTCGTGCCATATTCGACTTCGCCCGCGCGATTCGACAGGAAGATATGCAGCATCTCCGTCGAGCCGATGCCGTCGAGAATTTCGCAGCCGAAGTGCCGCGTAAAACGTTCGCCGATCTCGCGCGGCAATGCCTCGCCAGCGGACGTGCAAACGCGCATCGCGACATCGTCGCGCGCGGGCAGGTTCGGCGAAACGAGCATGCTCGCGTAAAGCGTCGGCACGCCATAAAAAACGGTCGGACGGTGGCGCGTGAGGCGGGAGAAAACGGCGTCGGCGGTGGGGCGCTCAGCCATCAGCACAGCAGTAGCGCCAACAGAAAGCGGAAAGGTCAGCGCGTTACCCAGCCCATATGCAAAGAACAGCTTCGCCGCGGAGAACACCACATCGCTTTCGACAATGCCGAGTACCGGCTTCGCGTACAACTCGGCGGTCCAGTAAAGATTCGCATGCGTGTGGACCGTGCCCTTCGGTTTTCCGGTCGAACCCGATGAATACAGCCAGAAGGCAATGTCGTCGCAACCTGTGGTGGCGGCTTTCAAGGCGGGCGTCGCGGCGTCGATCAGGTCTTCCAATACCGGCGCCGCGAGCGGCTCGCCTTCAGGTGCTGGCGCCGCCCGGTTGGAGACAATGAGCTGGCAGCCGTCGTGCTCGGCCGTCTCCATGGCTTGCGTGACATTCGGGATCAGCACGCTCGACGCAATGACCGCACGCGCATGACTATGCGTGAGCATGTACACGTAATCGGCCGGCGTGAGCAACGTGTTTGCGACCACCGGAACCACGCCCGCATAGAGCGCGCCAAGAAAGGCGATAGGCAATGAGACGGTGTCGAGCATTACCAGCAGCACACGCTCTTCCGGATGCACGCCCAAACCGCGTAACGCGCTCGAAAAGCGCCGCGCGCGGTCTTCGAGTTCGCCATAAGTCATGTGTCCGCTGTCGTCGATATAGGCGGTTTTCGCCGCGCGCGGCGCGTTCAACGCGAACAGATGAGCCGCGAAATTGAAGCGAGCGGGCGGCGGCTCGACCGTGACGACGGGCTGGCTCGCAGCCGGTTCGAACAAGGCTTCCATATGTCTCCTCCATCGAGTGGGGGCGGTCCGGCTGTTATGTGCTCATGATCCGCTGAATGTCTGCGTGCGCTACTGCGGGCGCTTCTCCGTCATGTGGTGTTCATCTTCAAGTGGTCATGCCGTGGGCAAATGGGTTAGCTGCGCAACTGCATCGATTGCCGCTGCCGACGCCTGAATTGCTGAACGCCGGTGATAGAAACCAAGCGCGCGGAGACCACCGAGTTCTTCACCGCCGCCCGCGCGTCCCGGTCCGCCGTGAAGCGACATCGGCATCACGTTGCCGTGGCCGGTCTGACTCTGCTCGACGGAAGGCGAAACCGCATGCACGCGGCCATGCGAATCGGCGAGTTCAAGCGCAAGCCTGCCCAGGTGCGCGTCATCGTTTGAATAGATCGATGCGACGAGCGATCCCTGTCCGCGCCGCGCGAGGTCGACCGCGTGCGCTTCGCGCAGTTCACCGGCGCCGTTTGCTACGCGATATGGCGCCACACTCGCCACGGGTCCGAATACTTCGACATCGTGGAGCAGGGTAGCGTTATCCGGATCGTTGACGACGAACAGATGCGGCGCGATGCACGCAGCGACAGCCGCATCGGCGTCGATGAGCGGCGCGGCCGACCCGTCGTACGCGAGCACTGCTTCCTCACGCAACGCTGCAATGCCCGCCAGCACGTTCTCGTATTGCGCGCGGCTCACGAGCGATCCCATGCGCACGGCGTCGTTACGCGGATTGCCCACGGTGATCTTTGCGAGCTTCGTTTTTAGCGCATCGACAACGGCATCAAGCGCCGTGTCGGGAACGAACGCGCGCCGGATCGCCGTGCATTTCTGCCCGGATTTCACGGTCATTTCGCGCACGACTTCCTTGATGAAAAGATCGAATGCGGGCGTGTCAGGCGTGGCATCTGCACACAGAATCGCGCTGTTCAGACTATCGGCTTCGACGTTGAGCCGCGCGCCGCGTACGACGAAAGCCGGGTGCGCGCGCAGCGATGCGGCCGTTTCAGCCGAGCCCGTGAAGGACACGACATCGAACGCCTGAACCTGGTCGAGCAGACTCGCAGAGCCGCCGCAAATCACCGAGAGCGCGCCGCGTGGCAGGATGCCCGCGTTGACGACATCGGCGATCATGCGTTGCGTGAGCCACGCCGTCGCGGTCGCGGGCTTCACGATGACGGGCACGCCGGAAAGCAACGCAGGGGCCGCTTTTTCCCACAGGCCCCACGACGGAAAGTTGAATGCATTGATAAAGAGCGCGACGCCGCGCGTTGGCGTGAGCACGTGCTGCACGCTGAACGATTGATCCTTGCTCAATGCGCTCGCGTTGCCGTCGCGCAGCGCATGCACGTTGCCGAGCGATGCTCCAAGCCTGGCGTAGTACGACAGGGTGAAAATGCCGCCGTCGATATCGACCGATGAATCGTTGCGCGTCGTGCCGGAGTTCGCGAGAGCGATCGCATAGTAGTCGTCCCGCTTTGACTGAAGGAGCTTGACCACATCGGCGAGACGCGCGGCGCGCTCGGCATAGGTCAGCGCGCGCAGGGACGCGCCGGCTTCATCGCGCGCAAAGCGGAATGCGTGTGACAGATCCAGTCCTTCGCTGGACACGCGCACGAGCGCTTCTCCCGTTACCGGATCGGTCAGCGTGTGTCCGTCTCCGGTTCCCACGACCCATTCGCCCGCTACGTGGTTCTTCAACAGTTCGATCATGACGGCACTCACGCAGCGGTGAATTCGATTGCGCCTTGCGGCAGAAGATACAGCACGAGCGCCTGGCCGTTCGCCACCGTGGGTCGATGCGCGGAGCCTGCCTGATAGACGCACCAGCCCGCAGGATGACCGTCGAAAGTCGCGCCTTCTGTCAGCGGCATGATGAGATCGATCTCGCCGTGCGGATGAACATGATGCGGGCCGGCAATGTCCTTCATGTCGACTACGTCGACGGAAAAACCGTGGGTGTCGGGCAGCGCTTTGAAGATGCGCCCGTAACGGATGCCGCCGCCCTCGCGATTGCACAGCCAGCCTTCAGCGGCTCCCGCGCGGCATGCAGCGGCAAGGTCGCGGTATGTCCGGCTGTCTGCGGGGTAGGTGCTGTTGAGCCAGTCTGCGAGTTCGGCGTTCAGCGGCCGGCCCGCGAGTTGCGCTGTCACGCCGGCTATCAGGCGCTGGAAATCGGATGGGGACATGCGGGCCTCCAGACTGTGCGCACGCACGTTAATGCATGTGACGCGCTGCGCGGTCTCCGTAATGCCGCTCGAAGAATCGCGGCGAGCTTGGTATGCGATCAATGTTCGGCGAAAATTAACCGTTCACTAAGCGTGTGTCAAGCACTATAGTACATGTATGGCTGGATCTAGGTAGAAAACATGAACCGAAATAACGTTGCTTCATCGCCCGACTCGCCGTCTAACTCGCCATCCGATTCGCCGTCGCTCGAAACCGTCGGCGAGGAGAGCGCTCGCGGCGAGCGCACCGGCGAACGCGAAGAGCGCGACCCGTTTCTGACCGCGATGGGCGAGCGCGTGCGCCTGCTGCGCGCACGTCGCGGCATGACGCGCAAGACACTGGCTGCTGAAACCGGCTTGTCGGAGCGGCATCTCGCGAATCTGGAATCGGGCGTCGGCAATGCGTCGGTGCTGGTGTTGCGGCAGATCGCGGCCACGTTGAACTGCCCGCTGGCCGAGGTGATCGGCGACGAAACGACTGCGTCCGCCGAATGGTTGTTGATCCGCGAACTGCTGCACGGGCGCGACCAGGCCGCGTTGCAGCGCGCGCGCGTGGCACTTGCCGAGATGTTCGCGCAGGCGCCGCGCGACCCGCATCGCAAGGACCGGATCGCGCTGATCGGACTGCGCGGCGCGGGGAAGTCGACACTCGGCCGCATGCTCGCGCAGGAGCGCAAGGTGCCGTTCGTCGAGCTGACGCGGGTGATCGAGCAACTGGCGGGCTGCCCGCCGGCGGAAATCCATTCGCTATATGGCGCGAGCGCTTACAGGCGGTACGAACACCGTGCGCTCGAAGCGGTGATCCAGGAGCACGAACGTGCGGTGATCGCGTCGCCGGGCGGGCTGGTGTCCGAGTCCGGCACGTTCAACGCGCTGCTGTCGCATTGCTTCACCGTGTGGCTGCAGGCCGCGCCGGAAGAGCATATGCGCCGGGTCGTCGCGCAGGGCGATTTGCGGCCCATGTCAGGCAACAAGGAGGCGATGGACGATCTGAAGCGCATTCTGGCCGGCCGCAGCGAGTTGTATGGCCGCGCGGATATGACCTTCGACACGAGCGAGAAAACCTTGGCGGACGCCTATCTGCAACTGCGAGACCGCCTGGCTGCGCGGCTCGCAGCCGAATCGCCCGATGAGGCACGCGCTGTCTGACATGCACTGAGGGATAAGGGAAACACCTTAAGATGCATTAAAGTGCTTTACATGGGCTAGACCGTGCACTATTGTTCTGAAAACAACTTGCATCGTCCAGTCAGGAGACGCCCATGTCCACAGCAGAAGCCTCGATCGCGCCGGTCGACTACCGCACCGATCCCTCGCAGTACAAGCATTGGAAGCTGAGCTTCAACGGCCCGGTAGCGACGCTCGGTATCGACATCGCGGAAGACGGCGGCATTCGCGACGGCTATAAGCTCAAACTGAATTCGTATGACCTCGGCGTGGATATCGAACTGCACGACGCCATTCAGCGAATCCGTTTCGAGCACCCGGAAGTCAAAACCGTCGTGTTGACGAGCCTCAAGGACCGCGTGTTCTGCTCGGGCGCCAACATCTTCATGCTCGGCCTTTCGTCGCACGCGTGGAAGGTCAACTTCTGCAAGTTCACGAACGAAACGCGTAACGGACTGGAAGACTCATCGCGTCATTCGGGCCTCAAGTTTCTTGCGGCGGTGAACGGCGCTTGCGCGGGCGGCGGTTATGAACTCGCGCTTGCGTGTGACGAGATCTATCTGGTGGACGACCGCTCTTCGTCGGTGTCGTTGCCGGAAGTGCCGTTGCTCGGCGTGCTGCCCGGCACGGGCGGACTCACGCGAGTCACTGACAAACGCAAGGTGCGCCATGACCGCGCCGACATTTTCTGCACCGTGGTCGAAGGTATTCGCGGCGAGCGGGCAAAAGCGTGGCGTCTCGTGGACGAGGTCGTCAAACCGAACCAGTTCGACCAGGCCATTCAGGCCCGCGCGCTCGAACTCGCCGCGCAGAGCGATCGTCCTTCAGCCGCGCAAGGTGTGATGCTCACGCGCATCGAGCGTACGGACCGCGACGACGGACTCACGTACAAAACGCTAGACGTCACGATCGATCGCGCTAAACGCATTGCGACATTCACCGCAAAAGCGCCGCAAACGGAACAGCCCACAAATATCGACGCGATCGTCGCAGCGGGCGCGAACTGGTGGCCGTTGCAATTCGCTCGCGAACTCGACGACGCCATCCTGTCGATGCGCACCAACGAGCTTGAAGTCGGCACGTGGATATTCCGAACCGAAGGCGACGCGCGCAACGTGCTCGCCGCCGACGCCGTGTTGATGCAGCACAAGGACGACTGGTTCGTACGCGAGACGATTGGCATGTTGCGCCGTACGCTCGCGCGCATCGACGTTTCGTCGCGTTCGTTATTTGCGTTGATCGAACCGGGCTCATGCTTTGCCGGCACGTTCGCCGAACTCGCTTTTGCAGCGGATCGCTCGTATATGGCCGCGTTGCCGGGCAATGAGGAAGAGGAGCCGGCCATCACGCTGTCGGAAGCGAACTTCGGTCTTTATCCGATGGTTACCCACCAGTCACGGCTTGCACGCCGCTTCTATGAAGAAACGGCGCCGCTCGACGCGGTGCGTTCGCTGATCGGACAGTCGGTCAAGCCGGTCGAAGCCGAGCGTTTGGGACTTGTGACGGCAGCGCCGGACGACATCGATTGGGCCGACGAAATTCGGATCGCACTCGAGGAACGCGCGGCAATGTCTCCCGATGCGCTGACCGGACTCGAAGCGAACCTGCGTTTTAACGGCCCCGAAACAATGGAAACGCGCATTTTTGGCCGTCTCACCGCGTGGCAGAACTGGATCTTCAACCGGCCGAACGCAGTGGGCGAGAAGGGTGCGCTCAAGGTGTACGGCAAGGGTAGCAAGGCGCAATTCGACGTATCGCGCGTTTGACGCACGAGCGCGATACGACGCCCGCTTCCCGGTACGCCTATCACCCTCCGCATTGCAAGGAACGACCATGTCAACGATCAACTACAGCGAAAAGATTCCGAACAACGTCAACCTCGCCGACGACCGCGCGCTGCAGCGCGCGCTCGAGCAGTGGCAGCCGAACTTCCTGTCGTGGTGGGGCGATATGGGCCCGGAAGGCTCGCACGGCTACGACGTGTATCTGCGTACTGCGGTGAGCGTGGATGCGGGAGGCTGGGCGCATTTCGATCACGTGAAGATGCCGGACTATCGTTGGGGCATCTTTCTGACGCCGGGCGACCAGGACCGCAAGATTCATTTCGGCGAACATAAGGGCGAAGCCGCATGGCAGGACGTGCCCGGCGAGCACCGCGCCAATCTGCGCCGTATCATCGTGACGCAAGGCGATACGGAGCCCGCTTCCGTCGAGCAGCAACGACACCTCGGCTTGACCGCTCCTTCCATGTACGACTTGCGCAACCTGTTTCAGGTCAACGTGGAAGAAGGCCGCCATCTGTGGGCCATGGTGTACCTGTTGCATCGCTACTTCGGCCGCGACGGTCGTGAGGAAGCCGAAGCACTGCTCGGGCGACGTTCCGGCGACGACGACAATCCTCGCATTCTCGGTGCGTTCAATGAGAAAACGCCGGATTGGCTCGCGTTCTATATGTTCACGTACTTCACTGATCGCGACGGCAAGTTCCAGTTGTCCGCACTCGCGGAATCGGGCTTCGACCCGCTCGCGCGCACCACGAAGTTTATGTTGACCGAAGAGGCGCACCATATGTTCGTCGGCGAATCGGGCGTTTCGCGCGTGATTCAGCGGACTGCTCAGGTGATGAACGAACTCGGCACCGACGACGTCGCCAGGATTCGCGCGGCCGGCGTGATCGACTTGCCGACCATTCAGCGCTATCTCAACTTCCATTACTCGGTGACGATCGACCTGTTCGGCGCGGACCATTCGTCGAATGCGGCCACGTTCTATAGTTCGGGCCTGAAGGGCCGCTATGAAGAGGGCAAGCGCGACGACGATCATCAATTGAACGGGCAGAGCTACAAGCTGCTGGATGTGCAGGACGGCAAACTCGTGGAGCGCGAAGTGCCCATGCTCAATGCGATGAACGAAGTTCTGCGCGACGACTACATCAAGGACTCGGTCGCGGGTGTAGGCCGCTGGAACAAGGTGCTCGAAAAGGCCGGCATAGACTTTCGCATGACGGTGCCGCACAAGGCGTTCAACCGGCAGATCGGCACCTTTGCGGGCACACGCGTGTCGCCCGATGGCCGCGTGATTGGCGAAGCGGAGTGGGCTGCAAACGAAGCGAAATGGCTCGCCACACCGGAAGACCGCGCATTCGTTGCGTCGCTGATGGGTCGCGTCACGGAGCCCGGCAAATTCGCGAACTGGATTGCGCCGCCCGCGATGGGCGTGAACCGTCAGCCGGTCGATTTCGAATACGTGCGCTTTAACTGAACGCCGGTATCGCGCAACGCAGGAGTTGCTGAAGTTGCATGAAGCGCGCGTGGCAGGCTTGCGCGGCACAACATGGTGGAGGAAGTCATGAACGGCCCAGTGTCGATCGAGGTTCTCAGGCAGCATCTGATCGATCCGGAAATCTGCATTCGCTGCAATACGTGCGAAGAGACCTGTCCGATCGACGCGATCACGCACGACGAAAACAACTACGTCGTGAAGGCGGATGTCTGCAACGGCTGCATGGCGTGCGTGCCGCCTTGTCCGACCGGCGCGATCGACAACTGGCGTACCGTATTGAAGGCCGACGCATATCCGGTCGAAGAACAATTCACGTGGGACGTCCTGCCGGAGCAGAACACAATGGCCGCGCCCGCGGTGGAGGAATCGCCCGCGGCGGACACTACCGGCGATGCAGCGGCGAACGCGAGCGGCATTGAAGTAGACACCGTGCGCGGGTCAGTCGTGCCGCCGTGGTCCGCCGCGAAGCCTTACGTCAATCTCTACACACACAAGACGCCGACTACGGCGACTGTGGTCGGCAACTACCGGCTTACCGACGCATCGACGGAAAGCGACATACATCACATCGTGCTCGACTTCGGAACGATGCCGTTTCCGGTGCTCGAAGGTCAATCGATCGGCATTCTGCCGCCCGGCGCGACCGGCGACGGGCGCGTGCACCACGCGCGCCAATATTCGATCGCCAGCCCCCGCGACGGCGAGCGCCCCGGCTACAACAACGTTTCGCTGACGGTGAAGCGCGTCGCACAACGGCATGGCGATTCGATCGACGGAGTCTGCTCGAACTATCTGTGCGATCTGAAAAAGGGCGACGTGGTCACGGTGATCGGCCCGTTCGGCAGCACGTTTCTGATGCCGAACCATCCGAATTCGCATCTTCTGATGATCTGCACGGGCACCGGTTCGGCGCCGATGCGCGCAATGACGGAATATCGCCGGCGCCGTCGCCTGAAGGGAGCAACGGGCAAGCTGATGCTGTTCTTCGGTGCCCGTACCAAAGAGGAATTACCATACTTCGGGCCGCTAACTAATCTGCCGAAGGATTTCATCGACACCAATCTCGCATTCTCGCGCACGCCGGGACAGCCCAAGCGCTACGTGCAGGACGCGATGCGCGAACGCGCGGTCGACGTTGCGCAGATGCTCAACGACGACAATACGCATATTTATGTATGCGGGCTAAAGGGCATGGAAGACGGCGTGCTGCAAGCGCTGAAAGAGATCGGCGAGCAGCATCAGCTGGATTGGGAAGCGCTGTGGGCGAAGCTCAAGAAAGAAGGGCGCCTGCATCTGGAAACGTATTGATCCGGCCGCGCCAGAAACCGCTGCCGCGAAGCGTCACCGGCCTGGCGCCCGTTGTGCCGGCGACACCGCTCCGCACGCGCGAATGACCAGCTGCACGACTTCTTCGGTCGTCGCCTCGAACGACTTTTGCGTCATCGCGCGCTTGCCTTTCAGCGCGCGAATCTGTGCGTCGAAGTCGGCATAGTGCTGGGTCGTCGCCCAGATCATATACATTAGCGTGCGCGCATCGACAGGCGCGAGCAGGCCTCGTGAGATCCAGTCGTCGATTACTTTTACACGGCTGTCTAGCCATGGCTTGACGCGCCCCGTGAGAATGTCTTCCATATGCCCGGCACCGTGAATGATCTCGCTCGCCCACACTTTCGAGCCGAGCGGGCGCCGCCGCGATAATTCCATTTTCGCGCGCACATATCCGCCGATCGCCTCCACCGGATCGTCGCTGCATTCGAATGTATCGGCTGCGCGGTACCAGTCTTCGAACAGGTCTTCGAGCACACGCCGGTAAAGCGCAAGCTTGGTCGGGAAGTAGTAATGCACGTTGGCTTTCGGTAAGCCCGCGCGTTCGGCGATCATCGCGGTGCTCGCGCCGTCGAGTCCGCGTTCCGCGAAGACCGCTTCCGCACAAGCCAGAAGATGCGCTTCGTTCGACTCGCGAATGTGCGCCTTGCGCCGCCGCAAAGGCGCGCGCGTTTCGTCGTTTTCCGTGATGCCCCCAGCCACGTCGTCGTCTCTCATGTTCGCCTTCGGCGGCATGGGTGCCGCGTCGCGCTTCATTCTAGTCGCTCGACGCACTGCTCACCTACGTATTTTGGAAGCCGCTTTCAGCCCTGCTGCAATGCAATGGCACGCTTCTCGCTCTCGGTTTGCCCGTGCGAAAAGCATTGATTTGGCGAAGTTAATCGTCTACAACCTGTCCAACTGGACAGGATTGAGAAAGCAGGACATGCACCAGGGTTAGCCCTTGCTATGAGAAGCAACCGGGAGCATGGAACCTGCACCGCAGCCGTGCGGAGACGCCCCAAAAGCCACCGCCCATGCACCAGTTTCATGTCGGTTCACCGGAAGGAGCGAGACGAATGAACGCGGTATCCGAAGCGCTAAAGCGGGCAAAGCCCGCTACGTCGATCAGGATCGACGGCAAGCGGCTGTGGGACAGCCTGATGACGATGGCAAAGATCGGTGCAACGCCGAAAGGCGGCGTATGCCGCCTTGCGCTGACCGACCTCGACAAGGAAGGGCGGGACCTGGTCGTTAGCTGGGCGAAGGAAGCAGGCTGCACAGTCAGTGTCGATCAGATGGGCAACGTGTTCATGCGCCGCGCAGGACGCAATCCCGATGCGCTGCCTGTGATGACCGGCTCGCATGCGGACTCGCAGCCGACGGGCGGGCGCTTCGACGGCATTTACGGCGTGCTGGGCGGTCTCGAAGTGATTCGGAGTCTGAACGATCACGGCATCGAGACCGAGCATCCTGTCGAAGTCGTGATCTGGACCAACGAGGAAGGCTCGCGTTTTGCGCCGGCCATGGTTGCGTCCGGCGTGTTCGCGGGCGTGTTCTCGCTCGAATACGGTTTGTCGCGCAAAGACGTAGATGGCAAGACGATCGGCGAGGAACTGCAGCGCATCGGCTATGCGGGCGATGTTCCGTGCGGCGGTCGCCGATTGCATGCGGCGTTCGAACTGCATATCGAGCAGGGGCCGATTCTCGAAGCCGAGCAGAAAACCATTGGCGTGGTCACGGATGCGCAAGGTCAGCGCTGGTACGAAATCACGCTGACGGGACAGGAGGCGCACGCGGGTCCGACGCCGATGCCGCGCCGGCGCGATGCACTGCTCGGCGCTGCGCGAGTAGTCGACCTCGTCAATCGCATCGGGCTGGATAACGCGCCGCTCGCGTGCGCGACGGTCGGCATGATGCAGGTCTATCCGAACTCGCGCAATGTGATTCCTGGGCGGGTGTTCTTTACCGTCGACTTCCGGCATCCGGACAACGCCGTGCTGGCGAAGATGGATGCCGCGTTGCGCGAAGGCGTGGCGCAGATCGCGAACGGCATCGGCCTCGAAACCGAACTCGAACAGATCTTTTACTACGAGCCGGTTGCGTTCGACGAAGCTTGCGTGAAGTCGGTGCGCGCGGCGGCCGAGCGCTTTGGTTACTCGCATCGCAACATGGTGTCCGGCGCGGGGCACGACGCCTGTTATCTCGCGCAAGTCGCGCCCACTTCAATGGTGTTCGTGCCGTGCGTCGACGGGATCAGCCATAACGAAATCGAGGACGCCTCCTTCGAATGGATCGAAGCCGGCGCGAACGTATTGCTCCATGCGATGCTGGAGCGTGCGTGCGAGCCGGTTTCATAGTGCACCGATCAATGCGGCTTGCGAGCGCCGTCCTGGCTTCTGATCGCGAGCCGGATTACCTGCTTTAACAGCTTCACCGTAGCGCCAGAAAAACATGCCGTCCTGGCTTCGCTCACGCGAGAGCCGACAGGTGCGGCTGCGTCCTCAAATCGACAGAAGGAACGTGTATGGCTATCAAGCAAACCGGCGACATCGCCGCGCAACGCCTGTCGCCCGAGCAGCTTTCCTGCGAGTTCTCCGACATTGCACCTTTGCTCGACGCAAGCGCCGCCGCCGCGGCGGCGAGCCGTTGCCACTACTGTTACGACGCGCCTTGCGTCAACGCTTGTCCGACCGGGATCGATATTCCCAGCTTCATTCGCAAGATTGGCAACGGCAACCTGAAGGGCGCGGCGGTGGACATTCTGTCGGCCAATCCGCTCGGCGGCATGTGCGCGCGCGTGTGCCCGACCGAAATTCTGTGTGAAGGCGCTTGCGTGCGCAATCATCAGGACGCGAAGCCGGTGGCGATCGGCGCACTGCAACGTCATGCAACCGACTGGGCGATGGCGCGCGGGGAAGCATTGTTCAAGCGGGCGCCCGCGACCGGTCGGCACGTCGCAGTGATAGGCGCGGGGCCTGCGGGGCTCGCGTGCGCGCATCGCCTTGCACTGGCGGGCCACGACGTCACCCTCTACGACGCTCGCGACAAAGCCGGCGGTCTCAACGAATACGGCATTGCCGCTTATAAAACAGTCGACGATTTCGCGCAGCGTGAAGTGGAATGGCTGTGCTCTGTGGGAGGCATCGAAATAAGAAACGGCGTTGCGCTAGGGCGCGACATCGACCTCGATACGCTGCGCAAGCAACACGACGCCGTGTTTCTCGCGATTGGCCTTACGGGTGTGCGCGCACTCGCGATGGCCGGCGAGGACCTGAGCGGCGTGATGAATGCGGTGGATTTCATCGAGCAGATTCGCAGCGCACGCGATCTCGGCACGGTGCCGGTGGGCCGCCGCGTCGTCGTGATCGGCGGAGGCAATACCGCGGTGGATGCGGCTGTGCAAAGCCGCAAGCTCGGCGCGACATCGGTAGCGATGGTGTATCGGCGCGGCGTCGAGTCCATGAGCGCTACATGGGCCGAACGCGACTTCGCGCAAACGAGCGGCGTCACGCTTATCACGCATGCAACGCCAGTACGTTTGATCGGCGAGGGCGGCGTGGTGACGGGCGTCGAATTCGAACGCACAGTGAGCGGGGGCGACCAGGAGCGCTTCGTGATCGAAGCGGACATGGTGCTCAAGGCGATTGGCCAGACGCTCGTGCCGGTGGGAATCGAACGCGAGTTGCTGACGCTCGACGGCAGCCGCATTGCTGTCGATGCAACCGGGCAGACGTCGCTTGCCGGCGTCTGGGCGGGCGGCGATTGTGCGGCCACGGGCGGTATCGACCTGACCGTGCAAGCCGTGCAGGACGGCAAGCTTGCGGCCGCCGCTATCGATGCCCAATTCGCTTGCACCGCCGTGAAAGCCGCGTAGCGTGGCTCGCTGCACAGCACTGGAAGACACAACAAAATAGCCGTCCCCAAGGAGCCGAACATGGCCGATCTGCGCTGTACGATTGCCGGCATCACATCGCCGAATCCCTTCTGGCTCGCGTCTGCGCCGCCGACCGACAAAGCCTATAACGTGAACCGCGCGTTCGAAGCCGGCTGGGGCGGCGTGGTGTGGAAGACACTCGGCCTCGACCCGCACGTGGTCAACGTGAGTTCGCGCTACGGCGCGGTGCAATGGAACGGTCAACGCATCGCGGGGCTCAACAACATCGAGTTGATCACCGACCGCCCGCTCGACGTCAATCTGCGTGAAATCGCACAGGTGAAACGCGACTGGCCCGAACGCGCCATGATCGTTTCGCTGATGGTGCCGTGCAATGAGCGGGACTGGAAGTGGATCTTGCCACTCGTGGAAGACACCGGCGCCGATGCAGTCGAACTGAATTTCGGGTGTCCGCACGGCATGAGCGAACGAGGGATGGGCGCGGCGGTTGGCCAGGTGCCCGAGTACATCGAGATGGTCACGCGCTGGGTCAAGGAAGGTACGAAGCTGCCGTGTCTCGTCAAGCTCACGCCGAATATCACCGACATCCGGCTCGGCTCGCGCGCGGCTTACAAGGGCGG
>JGI25165J46597_1000574_pt1 | contig 32806 bp, 26 predicted proteins | sample AraplaCL_Cvi_mCL_FD_46597 | JGI IMG/M metagenome (IMG submission 46597)
CAGCGATCCGAGCGGAAATCCCGACGACGACAACACCGGCACGCCCACGCCGACGATGCCCGGCGTGTATTCGTCCATCGAATAGGCGGCTCCGGTCTGTCGGATCGTTTCAATCTGTGCGAGCAGCGCCTTCTTTGCCGTGATCGTCTTGGGTGTGATGGCTTGCATTTTCACGGTCTTGATGTACTCGGTGCGCATCTGATCCGGAAGAAACGCGAGAATCACCTTTCCACCCGACACTGCATAAAGCGGCGCAAGATCGCCGAGTCGCAGATGCGATACCAACCGTTGCGGGCTGGTCACCGTCGCAACCACTTCCACCTGATCGCCCTTGAGTTGATTGAGCGCGCACGACTCCAGCGTCTGCTGCGTGATCTCTGCCAGCACCGGCTGCGCGCAACTGACGAGCGAGCGGCTATGTGTGGACTGTTGAGAAAGCCGGATCAGCGCTTCGCCGAGGCGATAACCCTTGGTCACAGGGACGAATTCGACAAAGCCACGAGCCGTAAGATTCTTGAGTAGCTTGGTCAGCGAACTCTTCGGTATGTCCAGCGCTTCTGCGATTTCCGTGTGGGACATCTCGCGTCCCCATCTCGCGAGCAACTCGATCACGTCGAGCACGCGATCCGCCGACTTCACCACTCCATTCGTTTCGTCTTCCAACAGCATATCCGGCTCCAGTTTACGTATGGAAACATACTAGCACCAGGATACTGGACCAGCGAGGAACGTTTGCATACGCGCGTGGATGCGTCTCGCCTGCTCGTCGAACGGCAGGCCACGCAGCGCGAGCGTCGGCGCCTCGACGGCGAGTGGAAGATCGGACCGCAGTTTCGACAGCAACTCGCGCAGCGGTAATTCGCCATTGCCAGGCAGCAGCCGGGACGTCCTCGCTTCCTGTCTCCGTGCTTCGAGAGACTGCGGTGCGGCGCTCGGTCCGTCGCAAATCTGGATGTATTCGATCAGCGCCGGGTCGATTGCACCGATCCGCTCGCACGTCGCGCCCGAGCGGAAGAATTGCAACGCGTCGATGAGTATCCGCGCGTTTGCCTGTCCGCTGGCTTGCACGACCTCTAGTGCCTCGGCGGGCGTGCCTACCGCGCAGTACGTGATGGCCTCGAGTCCGACCGAAAGGCCGAAACCGTCTGCCGCTTCGCAAAGACGGCCGAAGTTGTCCCGCAGGCGACCGCGTTCGGTGTCGTTTCCGACGCAGAGTACGTGCTGCGCGCCGAGCATATGACCCGCTTCGAGTGCAGGCAATAGTGACTCGACATTCGTCTGCGGACTCAGCCAGATGGCTTCGATATCCAGCAGCCTGACGCCGGTTGCGTCGAGGCGCGCGCGTAGCTCGCGGATGAGAGCGGGATTGTTCGCGACGTCCACGATCGTATCCGCAGCGGTAGGCGCGACCAGCCGCAAGCCGCAATATTCAAATCCCGCGGCGGCGGCTGCATCGACGAGTTGCAGGGGATGCGCATCAAGGATAGTCAGATGATGCAACGACAGTTCATGCATGGGAACGCGTCCATAACGTAAAAGATGGCTCGTGGCGCATAGAAATCAGTTTTGCGGCGGTAGCACGAAATCATAGGCAAGCAGGGCACCCGGAACATCGACGCGATGTCCTGCCGGACTCAGCCCCGGTGCGAGCGTCACCAGCGGCTCGATCAGTGCGTCCTTCACGCCGAACACGACGTCCGAATCCAGGTAGACGTCGCCGCTCACGAACACGTGCGTCACGAGCGTCTCGAAGCCGGGTGCACTGACGCGAAAGTGCACGTGAGCCGGGCGGTAAGGATGTCGTCCCTGTGCATCGAGCATGCGGCCAACCGGGCCGTCGTTCGGAATCGGATAGGCCGCAGGCACGATCGAGCGATACCAGAACGCCCCGTCCGGATCGGTCAGGAAGCGCGCGCGCATGTGCAGCTCCGTTTTGCCTGCCGCCTTTTGCACGTCATAGAAGCCATGGCTGTCCGCGTGCCACGTCTCGATCAGTGCGCCCGCGATCGGCTTTCCGTTCAGATCGCGTACGGTGCCTTCCACCAGCAGAGGCTCGCCCGGCTCGCCATCTGCGATCGAAGCGCCGAGCGGAAGCGCAGCTGCTTCCTCGACATAGAACGGACCGAGCACAGTGGTTTGCGTCGCGTCGCCCGGATAGCGATGATTGATCGCGTCGACCAGCATCGATACACCGAGCGTGTCGGATAGCAGAATGAACTCCTGCCGGGTGTCGGTGCACATTTGCCCCGTCTGCGTGAGAAAGCGGATCGCAGCGGCCCATTCGTCCTCGGTGGGTTCTATCTCCTTCACGAACGCATGCAGATGACGAACGAGCGCATCGCTGATCTGGTGCACACGTTTGCTCGTGCTTCCCGCAAGACGCTCGATGACGGCTGCCGTGATGTTGTCTTCGTTGAGATTGCGCATCGCGTACTCCTCACAGCGAATCGGGTTGTGGTGCTGCGCCGCGCCATGCCCTTTCGAGCATCGCCCTGATCGACTCATAGTCAGGCGTGCGCGGGTTTGCATAAGTCTCCTGCAGCACCAGTTCGGCCGCACGACCGAGGTCTTCGTGCGGCATGCTGATTTCGGCAAGAGACCGGGGAACATGCAGCGTGGCCGCGAGCGCGTGCAGTCCAGTCCATGCATTATCGGCGTCAAGCGCGCGTGCAATGCGGCGCATTGCATGCGGTACCGCGCCAGCCTGATAGGCGACGACGTGCGCAAGCATGACCGCATGCGTGTCGGCATGCGGCAGATCAAAGGTGCCACCGAGCACATGACAGACCTTATGATGCAGTGCCATGCCGACAGAGCCGAGGCAGGTCCCGCACAACCACGCGCCGTATTGTGCGCGGCTGCGCGCATCACGACTCGCGGGATTGGCGAGAATCTCGGGCAACGCGGCGGCGAGGGCCGCGATACCCTGTTCAGCCTTGATCGACGTGACCGGATTGGCGTCGACGGAATAGAGCGCTTCCACCGCGTGAGCTATGGCGTTGAGACCGCTGGTCGCCGACAAGCGCGCGGGCAGCGTCAGGGTGAGGTCGACATCGTAGATCACGACTTCCGGCAGCACGTCGAGCGTGCGACGTGTACGTTTCTGGCCGTCCTGCGTCTCGCCGATGATCGGTGTGACTTCAGAGCCGGCGTAGGTGGTGGGCAGGGCGATTTGCGGCAGGCCGGTGCGCAGTGCAAGCGCTTTCGCGAGGCCTATCGCCGAGCCGCCGCCCACGGCTATCAAGGAGTCGACGCCGTTCTCCTGCACGACCGCAAGTGCACGCGATGTCACATCCCATGGCGTGTGCATCGCGGCCTCGGGAAAGATATGAGCCGACGAAGCGGAGAACAACGACGCGATGGCGCCAGCCAAATACTTCTGCTCCGGCGTGGAGACGATCAACGGACGTGCGCAGCCCAGTTGCCGCGCCACTTCAGGCGTTTCCCGACGCCTGCCCGCGCCGAACAGCACGCGCGAAGGCAGCGCGTGGTAATCGAAGCGCACCGGTAGCACGTCCTCCATCACAGTGCTCCGCTTTGCAGATAATGGCGGCCGCGCGCATAGAGCGCTTCGACTTCCGCGCCCGTCAGCGTCGGCATATCGCGTTTGACCTTGTAGCCGATTCGGGTCTGCATATACGCGAGATGCCGGTAACCAGCGGGAAACTCGGCCAGCAGCGCCGCATCGAGAACGGGACGGGCGTCCGGCCTGACCGGATCCAGACGATCCTTCTCGTAGATGGGCTGACGAAGCAGCAGCAGCCATCGGTCGTCGACCTTCTCGAAGAAGTCGTAGAAGCGGCCGGTACACACGACGTCGCATACCGTGCCTTCGACTTCTCCACGCTGCGAAATGGTCATCTTGGTCTGCGCGACGGCACGCGAGCCGTTCACTTCGATCGACGTGCCGCCCAGAAAATGCAGAATGCTCACGCCGTTCGCCCAGCCGGCCTTCGTCACTTCAATAAACTCGCGGCCGCTTCCCTGAAACCACGTCGCCATCATGCGGCCGTCCGGATGCCAGAGCGTCGCGAAACGCTCCCAGTCACCCGCATCTCGCCATACCGCCCAGTTTTCGATCGTCTCACGAATCGTCAATCGTTCAATCATCGCCTGTTCCATCTGTCGGTCCTCAATGTTCATGTATAGAAAGTAGTTTCTATGGTGGTACTCATAACACTGCGTGGTCAAGCGGTTTTTGCCGCGAACCGGGACATTCCCTAGTTTGTTCCCGTATGTGAATGAACGGCGGCATCACCGTTGACGAGTCGAAATCTCGTTTCTAGCATGGGAACCAGGTTATATGGAGGAACAGACGAACATGGAAATGCAACCGCTAAAGCAACGAAGATTCGAGGCACGCACGGCGATCGTGACGGGCGCCGCGCGCGGCATCGGGCGCGGCATCGCACAGCGTCTCGCAGAGGAAGGCTGCCGGATCGCCTGCTGGGATAACGACGTTTCATCGCTCGAATCAGGCGACGGCTCGTTCGCGGCGCTTGTCCAGGATGTCGATCTTGCAGACGCGCGTGCCGTCGAGGCGGCGTTCGCCGCCACGCTCGAGTCGTTCGGTCATGTCGACATAGTCGTGAACAACGCCGGCATTAACGGACCGGTCGTTCCGATCGAAGACTATCCGGTCGACGCATGGAACCGCGTCCTCGCCGTAGATCTGAATAGCGTGTTCCACACCTGCCGCCTCGCCGTGCCGCGCATGCGCGCACGCGGCGCGGGACGCATCGTCAACGTGGCGTCGATCGTAGGCAAGGAAGGGCATCCGAACATTTGCGCTTATTCCGCAGCGAAGGCGGGTGTCATCGGTCTGACGAAATCGATCGCGCGCGAGCTGGCCGGGACGGGCGTCATGGTCAATGGCATCGCGCCTGCGATCACCGAAACTGATCTTTTCCGGGAGATGACGGAGGAGCACATCGAGGCCAGCAAAGCGCGTATTCCGATGGGGCGGTTTTTGACCGTTCCGGAAATCGCCGCGATGGTGGCGTGGATCGCAAGCGACGAATGCAGTTTCACGACCGGCTTCACCTTCGACCTGTCAGGCGGCCGTGCGACATATTGAGCGCGCAACGCTACGCGAGTTCTGTTCGCGATCATCGACAAGACACACGCAGGAGACGAAATGGCATCTACGCATCTGCAGAGCAGCAATCAGGCACGAACCGCCACCGCGAGCGCGTGGATCGGCTCTGCGCTGGAGTACTACGACTACTTCATCTACGCGCAAGCCGCCGCACTGGTTTTTCCGCAACTTTTCTTTCCTTCCCAGGACGGTCGCGTTGCGATCGCTGCGTCGCTTGCGACCTATGGCGTCGGCTATCTCGCACGACCAGTCGGCGCATTTGTGCTCGGCCGTCGCGGTGATACGCATGGCCGCAAGAACCTGCTTCTCACCTGCATGTTCATGATGGGGTTGTCGACGCTCGCCGTCGGTCTTCTGCCGACATTTGCGCAAGTGGGCTTCGCAGCGCCGATCCTGCTTGTGATCTTGCGCCTCATCCAGGGCTTCGCGGTCGCCGGGGAGATATCGGGTTCGAGTTCGCTCGTGCTCGAGCATGCGCCGCTCGGCCGTCGCGGCTATTTTGCAAGTTATGCGATGCAGGGCGTGACCGCCGGCCAGGTGTTCGCTGCGGCCATCTTCATGCCGCTCGCTTACTATCTGCCCGAGAAGCAGTTCCTGGCGTGGGGTTGGCGCGTACCGTTCCTGCTGAGCGTGCTCGTGCTGGTGGCCGGTTATGTGATCCGGCGGAAAGTGTCTGAGACGCCGGCTTTCGTCGATGAAGCCCAACATCGGCAGATTCCCGCGTCGCCCGTCAAGGAAGCGTTACGCGATGGCTGGCGGGATATCGTCCGCATCGCGGCAATCGCATTGATTGCGGTCATCCTGGCGGTGACTTCGATCTTTGGCGCGGCGTATGCGGTGCAGCCCGCTTACGGTATCGGTCTTTCAAAAGGCTTCTTTCTCTGGATTCCGCTGCTCGCCAATCTGACTGCAATGTTCTTCATTCCCTTCGCAGGCAGTCTGTCCGATCGATGGGGACGCCGGCCACTCATCATATTCGGTGCGCTTGCCTCGGGCTTGCTGTCTTATGCGTATCTCTATGCGATCAGTCTGCACAATGCCATGCTCGCGATCGTCATCGCGATCGTGATGTGGGGCGTGGTGTATCAATGCTTCAACGCGGTCTATCCGAGCTTCATGCCCGAACTGTTCCCGACGCGTATCCGGGTTACCGCCATGGCGATCGGCCAGAACATCGGCACGGCCATAACCGCCATCCTGCCGGCGTTCATCGCAGCCGCCGTGCCGCCCGGCACCCAGCACATTCCGTTGATCGTGGGGACGATCACGCTGACCGTCTGCAGCATCGGCGCGCTAGGCGCATGGACGGCGCGCGAAACATATCGGCTGCCCGTCAACGCGCTCGGGCAACGAGATGCATCGCCGATCAGTCAGGAGGAATACGACAGCCTGCGTACGGACACTCGCAGGAAGAAAACCGCGTCCAATGTTCCTGTTTGACGGCGCTCTCCGTGTGCCGCGGTTCGCGTCAGCCGACGGGCGGCTTTGATTTGAGGACAGGCGGTTAAGGTCGGCGAAGTCGGCCACGTCCGCTACGGCGTCCTACTGGTTCGGTCCACTCGCTCAAAATTAGCGAATGGCGCTTCTTGCTTCGGAAGCTGTCTTGCCCGGTCGCTACGCGCAATGACGCTTCGGGTCCGATTTCAGTCAATGTTTTTGGGCACGGGCTTATCGTTGAACTCAGGAGACGCAAAAATAGACGAGCGCACCGCCGTTACCTCGTGCCTATCAAAATCAGTATTGTTATGAAAGCATGGTCATGGGGGAGAAAGCCGTCACAAATGCGCATGCTAACGCTCCGGTCCTGTGATTGCGGCGTTGCGTAGCTCCCCAAGAACCAACTGACGGAAGCGGTCACCCCGATGAACGGGACGTGGATCAACGGAGCGCAACCAGCGCGGCTTGCGGGGGCCACCAATTGCGCGCACGCCCGCGGATCGGGTAGGGTGTCAACTTAACTTCATGCCCTTGCAGGCCAAACAATGGACAGGCAGGAACTGATCGATGCGGTCGCCGCGAAGACTGGATCCACGAAGGCACAGACTGCTGGAACACTGATGCGCTGATTGGCATCGTCACGACGAAAGTGACGAAGGACGGTACTGTGCAATGAACGGATTCGGCTCGTTTTCAACGGGTCAACGTGCCGCCAGGACTGGACGCAATCCCGCCACCGGCGAAGCGATCCAGATCAAGCGAGCGCGTTCATGACGGGCTCGGACCTGGTGATAGACGGCGGGCTACACCATCTGGTGAACGGTCGTGAGCGTACGCTATCGGAATCACACATCTGGAATGGAAACCTGACATGTCGAAATCGACAGTAATCGATGCGCTGCTCGCCGAGCTCGGCGCGGATCTCGTGCAGTTGCCGGCCGAGTTCGGCAGCCGGAAACTACATGACTGGAGTGGGTTGCCCGGCGCGGTGCCGACTGCCCTGATCCGGCCGCGCAGTACGGAAGACGTCGCCAGGGCATTGCGCGTGTGCCATGCGTTCTCTCAGCCCGTCGTGACGCAGGGCGGCCTGACCGGTCTTGTCGGCGGAGCGAACGCGCTCGGCGGCGAGGTGGCGCTAAGCCTCGAGCGGATGAACCGGATTGTGGAAGTGGATCGCACCTCGGCGACGATGACGGTCGAAGCGGGCGTGCCTTTGCAGGTCGTTCAGGAGGCGGCGCTCGATGCGGGCTTCTATTTTCCGCTCGACCTCGGCGCGCGTGGCAGCTGCACCATCGGCGGCAACCTCGCGACCAATGCGGGCGGCAATCGTGTGATCAAGTACGGCATGATGCGCGACCAGGTGCTCGGTATCGAAGCCGTGCTCGCCAACGGCGAAGTGACGAGCGGCATGCACAAGATGATCAAGAACAATAGCGGCTACGATCTGCGGCATCTGCTGATCGGCAGCGAGGGCACGCTCGCGGTGATCACGCGGGCAGTGCTGCGCCTGCGTCCACGGCCGACGGCCGTCGCCACCGCATGGTGCGCATTGCCCGACTACGACGCAGTAACGAAACTGCTGGCCTGCTCTCAGGCGCAGCTGTCCGCTGGCGTGTCCGCTTTCGAGGTGATGTGGGCGGGCTATTACGACGCGGTGCTGGCGAATCTCCCGTTACGCGCGCCGCTGGACAAACACTATCCTTACTACGTGCTGCTCGAAAGTGTGGGCAGCGATCCCGAGCGGCATGCCGAGGCATTCGAGGCGTTTCTCGGCGACATGCTCGAAGCGGGCGTGGTCAGCGATGCGGCGCTTGCACAGTCCGAAGCGGATGCGCAGGCTTTCTGGACGATTCGCGATGCGCCCGGCGAGTATCCGAAGTTTATTCCGCACCACAGCGCGTATGACGTGAGCTTCTCAATCAGTGACGTCGGCCAGGTGGCCGCGCATTGCGAGCAACGTCTGCAGGAACGGTGGCCTGACGCGCTAGTCATGATCTATGGGCACCTTGGCGACGGCAACCTCCATATTGTTGTCGATATCCCCGGTTCGGAAGGGCGATTGCACGACGAGATCGACCGTGTGATCTACGACGTAACGCGCGAATTTCACGGCTCGGTGTCCGCCGAGCACGGCATCGGCGTCAAGAAGAAGGCTTACCTCGGCCATACGCGCAGCGACGCGGAGATGACTGCAATGCGGCTCATTAAGACGGCGCTGGATCCGCGCTCGATCCTCAATCCCGGAAAGATCTTCTAATGATGCGCGAGCTCTTTCGACTAGACCCTCGCAACAATCCTCGTGATGCAGCGAAATGCCCGGCAACATCATGTCCATGCAGGTGAAGTACTACTCCGCACCGCGCCCAAACCTAAACTCGCATGCGTTACTCGCCAACCTTCCGCTGCGCCATATACGCAAGGTAAGCGACGATCAGATCGATCTCGCGATCGCTCAACTGGTCCCGCGGGAAAGCGGGCATGGCCCGGCCGGGCCAGTCTCGAACTGATGCCGGATTGCGAATGTAGCGGCGCAATGCAGCGGGCTGGAAGTACTCGACAGGATTCATCGGCACGTTGAGGTCGGGGCCAGTGTCCGCGCTCCCCGCGTGATTGAGCCGATGACAGGCGAGACACTGAGTGATGAACAGGCCTTGGCCCGCGCGAACCGGATCGGTTGCCGGTAGCGCCGGATCGACGGCGAGCACCGGCCAACGCGTGGATGGAGACGGTTGCGTAGCAAGTTTCGCGATCTGATAAGGCCACTGCTCGCTGCGCACGGACGCCGCTTCCCTGCCGACCCAGACCAGGTAGAACGGTCCCGCACTGACCGCCTTGCCCGGCAGGTTCGGCCATGGCTTCACCGGGTCCTCGACCGCGAGCCATGCGACGGCTGCCGCTGGATCGCGGTTACTCACAAGGTCCATCGGTAATTGAGCGGCGAAGCCGTCGGTTGCACGTGCCTCGAGCACGCTGTCCGCAGGTAACCTGGTACTGTCGAGCAGGTCGGCCAGCGGCACTGCGCGGTAGGTCGTCGACGTACCGTAGGCGACATCTCGCGGAACATGAATCTCCGCGGCATCGGGGCGCGCCAGCAATGCCGCACGGCTAAACGACCGAGTACTGCCGCCTATCGTAAGCTCGATCATGGGTTGCGCGGCTGCACAATGCCCGATGACGCCAAGCGTCAGTAGCAATACCGCAAACAACACGCGTTTCGACATCTGTTCTCCGTGCATTGGTACCGCCGGCGACGTCGGCAGTGAAAATCGCCGACGCCATCAGTTCACTCGGCACCGGTGAGCGGATTATGTCAGCTGCGGCGAAGCGTCGGTAGCGCGCGCGTTTGCCTTGCCGGACACCGTCTCCACGCGATCATTCGCTGCGCGACGCGATAGCCCAGACGCGATCGGACAGAATGCGAGAGAACTCGACGATGCTGCCGGTGAGTCATCATGCTCCCGGCTCAGTGACCCAGACCGCGGCTGGCGATCTGCTGCTCCACGTACTGGGCGAACAGCGTGTGCAGATGCGTCGTCGGATGAAGGTCGTCGGCGAACATGTATGTCTGGTCCGCGTTGGCGGTCACATAGGTTGGCGGCGAGCACAGCAATGCCGTGGCATGGGGCGTTTTCGTAGGGTCGCAGGCGACGCTGGTGTTCGACACGGCGAAGCCATTGGCCTTGAAGTTCGCGACGATCTGGTTCATCCAGCTGTAAGAATCGATCTGGATGACCTTGCCTTGCAGGCCATTGCTTTGCAAGGCCGCGTTCAGGCTACCGTTGAAGAGTTGCGACAACTGGGCAAGGTTGGCCCCACCGTCGGCCGAGGCAAGCCCTTTGGGCGACAGACCGATGTTTGGAACATTGACCACCACGATATGCGTGGCGCCGTTCTGTGCAATCTGCGCTACAACCTCAGCCAAAGTAGTCGCCGCCGTCTCCACGGTCTGCGCAGCGGCCGGCAGCGCCCCGGCGCGAAGCACATCGTTCGCGCCGGCCCAGACGAGCACCAGTTGATTGGTGTTAAAGCTCCGGTGAGCGGCCAGATAGCGCGACACCTGCTGAGTGACGGGCATCTCGACGTTGCCGATCACTTCCGTTAGAAAGTCGGACTGGTTTGCCGGCGTTGCCACCGTGGCACCACCTTCCGCATAGCCGAGGCCGCTCTGCGCACTGAGCTTATGCGTGAAGTCGATCGTGTACGCAGCGCTTAGCGTATCTCCGTAGTATTGCGCAACATCCTGAGTCCACACTTGTCCGGGATTGGTCGTGAAACGCCCCCCGCCAACCGCGCTTGCGATCGGTGCATAGGTCCCAACGTCCGAAAGACTGTCGCCGAACGAGACAATCTGCAGATTGATGCCGCCTGCAGGTGCGGCCGCGCTGCCATTACTCGAACTGTCTCCGTTCCCGCCGCATGCCGATAGTAGTGAGATCGCCACGGCAAAAATTGCTGCACGTACCTTGTCATTTATTCCTCGCATCGCCACGTCTCCTTAACGACTCGCGGAGCTGCGGCCACCATCGCGCCTTATCGCGCGTCGCTCTCCCGATAAGTACTGTTCGGAGCAAAAACTGTGCGCTATTGCGATTTGACTACCGGCGTGCCACGGCAGCAAGCATCGAATGGAAGACGCGACCGCGCTACGATGTCGTAGACCGAAGTAATGTCGTCACTGTGCCGTGTGCATGCGACGCCAGTCGCCATCCCCAGAAAGCCGCCGACGTCGATAATCGCGGCCGAGAGCGAGCCATCGGGCGCGACAATCAGGTCGTCGACGCGGCCGATCTTTTCGTTCTTTTCGTTGTACCGGCAAATCAGACGGGCGCGCCCCGCGGGATATCGACATTCACGTTCTTGAGGTTGTGTTCCGGCGCGCATCGTACGCGGACGAAGCCGCGCAGGCTTGATGCAGTTTTTCGACGGGCAGGATGTTCATGCGTTGCGACACGAGGAAGTCAGCACCCGAGCCCGACCCGGCTACGACGGCAACTTCGCCGCAAGTACATCGATGTTCATGATTTCCGGCGGTTTGGCAAAGAGATCCGGCGCCTTCGCCATCAGCGCCTCGGCTACTTTGCCCGAGAGGTGCGCGCGGCGGCCGGCGTCGTCGGGGAACGCATCGAAGATGCCGTACACCGACGGCGCGATTTTCAGCCCGAACCACGCGATGGTCGCGGGTTCCTGCTCGACGAGCGGCAGTCCGCCCATCAAGAAGCTTTCGACTTCCTGTTCCTTGCCCGGCTTTGCTTCGAGCCGGACGAACAACGCTGTCTTGACCATGCCTGCCTCCTTGTTGATGCCGTTTGCGGGTATCGACGGGAACCCCCTATGATCTTTTCGCGCATGTACGGCGCGTGCCCAAACCGTCGCCCATGGCTTATTGATCGGAAGCACCGTTGTACCAGCATATAGCAAAGGGCCTCGTGACAGGCGGCCTCATTTCGAACATGCCGGTCGGCTTCACCGTATTGATCAGCATCATCAACCCGCTCGGGGCTGCGTTCGTGTTTCTCGACCGCATGTAAGTGCTTGCGGGCGACGGGCTGCGTTTGATGCAGCCACGTCGCGCCTCGCGCTGAGGCGGAAATCGATCGTCTTTCTGGACTGATGGCGAGTGGCCGTTGTATTTCTGGAAGCCGCCGTCAAGGCCACTCGAAGTCCAAGGTCCGCAGTGGGTCGATTTGAGGCGTTCGAGGATGCTATTCACCATTCGCCAGCCGCGCCGGATCGACGATCCTGTCGTACTGGTTCGCGTCGATGAGGTCGAGCGACAGCGCCGCAGCCCGCGGCGTAATGCCTTCGCGCAACGCGAGCGCAGTGATCCGCGCGACGGCATCATAGCCGAGCACCGGATTGAGCGCTGTCACCGACAACAGTGCGTTCTCCACGTTCGTTGCAAGTTGCGTCGTGTCGACCTGAAGACCCTTTACGACGCGTTCGTCGAAGTTTCGACACGTATCGGTCAGGACGCGTATCGACTGCAGGACGTTGTAGATCAGCACCGGCTTCGCGACGTTCAACTCGAACAGACCGGAACCCCCCGCAAGCGTCACCGTCTGGTGATTGCCCATCGCCTGGAAGCACGCCTGCACCAGCACTTCGGCGATCGTCGGATTGCGCTTTCCCGGCATGATCGAGGAAGTGAGGCCGTCATCGGGGACAATCAGTTCGCCGAGCCCGCAGCGCGGTCCCGAACCAAGCAGTCGAATGTCATTGGCAAGCTTCAAAAGCGATGTCGCAATCGTATTGAGTACGCCCGAGACATCGACCAACGCATCGTGCGACGCCATGCCCTCCAGCTTGTGTGGATGCGTTCGAAAGGGCAGGCCCGTGCTGGCAGCGAGTTCCGCGCAGAAGCGCTCCGGGAACTGCGCCGGTGCATTCAGTCCTGTGCCTGCGGCCGTGCCGCCCTGGGCAAGCACCATGATCTGTGGCAGCGCTGCGTCGATGCGCGAAATCGCCGCTGCCATCTGATGAGCGTACGCTGCGAAAGTGCGGCCCATCGTCGTCGGCACGGCATCCATGAGATGGGTGCGCGCGATCTTCACCACATCGGCGAATGCGCGTGCGCGTTCGTCAAGCGACGCCTGCATCGATACGAGCGCAGGTCGGAGGCGCCCGGTCAGTTCGAGCGCGGCGCTCACATGCATGACGGTCGGAAAGCTGTCGTTGGATGACTGTGACGCATTGACGTGATCGTTCGGATGGACCGGCGACTTTGTCCCCAACGGCTGGCCGAGCAGTTCATTGGCGCGGTTGGCGATGACCTCGTTCGCGTTCATGTTGGTTTGTGTCCCTGAGCCGGTCTGCCAGATGCTCAGCGGAAAGTGATCGTCCCATTTCCCGTCACTCAGTTCCGTGGCGGCTGCCCCGATTGCATCGGCGAGATGCGGATCAATGACGCCGCACTCGCGGTTAGCGCGTGCAGCCGCACGTTTCTGCAAACCGAACGAGTGAGTCAGCGCGGCGGGAAAGCGCTCTTCTGCCGCGCCGAACACGTCCAGCGCACGCTGAGTTTGCGCGCCCCAATAGCGATGCGCGGGAATATCCACGGGTCCGAACGCATCCGATTCAGTGCGGGTATTCATGGTGGGCGTTTCCAGGTCGAATATGAACGGGCGGAGCTCATCACGCGTCAACGAGCGGCTCCGCATTCGAAAGCGGAAAGCGGCTGGATCAAACTGATGCCAGCCGCCTTCGTCATGCGTCGATGCCAGTGTTCGATTAACGCACGTTATCGAAGCGTGGCCGGACGAGGGTTCACCTGATTGAGGTTTTCGGGCGAAAGTTCGCCGTCGGTCACGCGCTCATCCGCTTCCGCGACTTCAGGAAAAAGCTCGGGATAGAGATGACGCTTCGCGACTTTCGCGTCGAATGTGCCCGACCAGCGCGCGACCACCACGGTAGCAAGGCTGTTGCCGATCGTGTTGCACGTGGCGATTGCCATCGACATGAAGCGGTATACGCCGAAAATGACTGCCAGTCCTTCCACGGGAAGAATGCCCGTGGACGTGACCGTCGCCGCGAACACGACGAACGATCCGCCTGAAACAGTCGCCGCGCCTTTCGACGTCAGCAGCATGAGCAGCAGGATGCCGATCTGATGTTCGATCGTAATGGGTACGTTGTACGCGTGAGCAATGAACATGACGCCCATCGACATGAAGATCGACGTGCCGTCCAGGTTGAATGCATAACCCGTCGGCAGGACGAGGCCCACCGTCTGTTTCGTGCAGCCGAGGCGTTCGAGCTTGATGAGCAGGCGAGGCAACGCGCTTTCCGACGATGCCGTGCCGAGCACGATCAGGATTTCATCTTTGATGTAGCGCATGAAGCGCCACATGCTGAAGCCCGCGAGCTTCGCGATGACGCCCATCACGACGACGATGAACAGAACGATGACCGCATAAAAACTCAGCACGAGTTGCGCGAGCGCGACCAGCACGGCCGTGCCGTTGCTGCCGACCGCGAACGCTACTGCGCCGAAGGTGCCGAGCGGCGCGAGCTTCATCACCAGATTGATGAACGAGAACAGCACCTGCGAAATAAGATCGAGCCCTTCGTTGATGTGCACGCGGCGGGTTTCGGGAATCGCCAGAATACCGATCCCGACCATCACGGCCAGCACCACGACCTGAAGTAATTCACCCTTCGCGAACGCGCCGATGAAGTTGTCGGGCACCAGATGCATCACGAACTCGGTGAAGCCTTGCGGCGCGGCCTTTGCCGCGATGACAGGCGCCGTGCCAGGTGTGACGGCCGTCATGCCTTTGCCTGTCTGCAGCAGGTTGCCCGCCAGCAGTCCGACGGCCAGTGCGATGGTCGACACGACCTCGAAGTAGACAATCGAGCGCCAGCCGACGCGCCCCGCACTCTTTACGTCGCCCGCCGATGCGATGCCATGCACAATAGTGAGAAACACGAGCGGTGCAACGCCTGCCTTGATCAGCGCGAGAAAAATATCGCCGAGGATCTTCAGCTGCGCGCCGAACTTCGGAAAGATCAGGCCAACAGCAATACCAAGCACGAGTGAGATCAGCACTTGCATCCCAAGCTTGCGATACCACGGCCGCTTTGCCGGTGGCGTGACTGACCCGTTACCCGATGTGTTGTCGTTCGTCATGGTGTAGCTCCTCCGCAGCGTTCGTCAGATCTCGCTCGACAGCGCGATGGCGCGATCGACCATTTGCGGCGCGAGGCCCAGATAGTTGGCGGGATCGGTCATCGCGTCGATCGCGTCGCGATCGAAATGCCGGGTGACCTCTGGCAGTGCCGCCAGCGCTTCGGCGAGTGTGCCGCCGCTTTCGTTCACGGTACGGCACGCATCGTAGACGATGTCGTGCGCCTGCTGGCGGCCGGTGTAGGGTGCCATCTGCATCATCACGGCTTCGGCGACGATCAGCCCCTTGCTGATGCCGAGGTTATGCTTCATGCGATCCGTGTCGACGATGAGGCCGCCCAGCGCGAACTTCGCCTGATGGAGCGCACCCGAAGCGAGGATGAAGCTTTCGGGAATCGCAATCCATTCCGCGTGCCACGGTCCCGTTGCGCGCTCGAAGTCCTGGATCATCGCGTCGACCATCAGGCCGGCCTGCTGTCGCACGGCTTTCGCGGCTGCGAGCATCAGCTCGCTTGAAATGGGGTTGCGCTTTTGCGGCATCGTGCTGCTCGCGCCACGACCCTTGACGAACGGCTCGTACACTTCGCCGAATTCGTTGGACGCCATGATCATGATGTCGGTTGCAATCTTGCCGAGCGACCCGGTGACGAGCGCAAGCAGATTGACGGCCTCGGCGAAGCCATCGCGTGCGACGTGCCAGGTCGTCGCGGGCACGCCGAGTTGCAGTTCGGCGGCAAGCGCCTTCTGCACGTCGAAGCCCTTGTCGCCCAGCGATGCCAGCGTGCCGGCCGCACCCGCGAACTCGACCACGGCCACGCGCGGTCGCAGTTGCGCAATGCGCTGTTGATGGCGGTCGAACATCGCCAGCCAGATCGCGGTCTTGTAACCGAAGGTGACGGGCAACGCCTGCTGCAGATGCGTGCGGCCCGCCATCGGCGTGTCGCGGTGCTTCTTCGACAGATCCACGAGGATGCCGCGCAGTTCGCGGATATCGGCATCGATCGAATCGAGCGCGTCGCGGACCTGGAGCGCGACGGCCGTATCCATGATGTCCTGCGTCGTCGCGCCCCAGTGCACATAGCGGCCTGCCTCGCCGCACATGCCGACCAGTTGATGCACGAGCGGAAGAATCGGATAGCCGACGATGTCGGTCTCCTCGCGCATGTGGTCGAAGTCGATGCGCTCGATCTGCGACTCGCGCGCGATCACATCCGCAGCGTCGGCCGGGATCACGCCGACGCGCGCTTCCGCCTTCGCGAGCGCGACTTCGACGTCGATATAGCGCTGCACCAGCGCGTAATCAGAAAACAGGGCGCGCATTTTGGCGGTGCCGAAGGCGTCACGAAACAGGATCGAATCGAAGACGGTGCTGGAAAGCGGGGTGGTGCGGGTAGTCATGACGATGCCTTGAGTCGAGCAAGCGGGAGTGTGCGAAGCGCGGACGGTTACTAATATGTCCGGACATATGAAAGATAATATGTTCGAACATATCGTTCAAGTTATGATTAACCCTGGATGCGCATCGATCCCCGTACGTTTCTCCTCACTTTGCAAAGCATGAACAGACCTCATTACGCCGACATCGCTCGCGATCTGACCGAGGGCATCGCCAGCGGACGCTTTCCTGTCGGCTCCTATCTGCCGACCGAACTGGAGTTGCGCGATCGGTACAACACCAGCCGTCACACGATACGCGCGGCGCTAAACGAGCTTCAGCAGCTCGGATTCGTGTCTCGGCGCAAGAACGCCGGTACGCGCGTCGAGTCGGCGCAGCCGAAGAATGATTTCCGTCCTTCGCTGGGTTCAGTCGAGGATCTGGTGCAGTTCGGCTCGGAACATCTGCGGGTAATCCAGTCGGTGAAAGAGGTTACCGTGACCGGCAGGCTCGCTGAGGTTCTGCAATGCGAAGAAGGTGCGCACTGGCTGCGTGTGTCGAGCCTGCGTATCGAACGCGACCGTTCGCGTCCGCCTCTCGGCTGGACGGATGTCTACATCGATCCGACCTACACGGAGATCGCCGAGGAAGCGAAGGCAGCGCCCGACACGCTGATCAGTTCGCTGATCGAGGCGCGTTACGGCCGCTGTGTCGTTGAAATCCAGCAAAACGTGCAGGCTGTGAACGTCACGAAAGAGATGGCTGAGCGACTTCAGATGCCAATCGGTTCGGCGGCGCTGGAAATTGTGCGCCGCTATATCGATTCGACGGGCGTGGCCTTCGAAGTGTCGGTGAGTGTGCATCCCGCCGACCGGTTCGCCGTATCGATGAGGTTGAAGCGCTCAGGAGCGTGAGGGTTTACACCGATCCATGTTCGGGGTGATCCGACCGATAACCAATATGTACGGACATATCCGGTTTAATTCCCTGCGGGGCTCACGTCATCCAGCGGACATTTACACATGTTTTCGAAAGTCTCAATCAGGGCGCGGATCTCGCTCGCCTTCGGCCTGCTCGTCGCCCTGATGTTGGTCGTTGCCGCGTTCGGTCAGTGGGGAACGCAAGAGGGGAAGTCGGCGCTCCACGAAATCTATGCGGTGCAATTATCGTCAGCGGTCGCGCTTGGCGACACCAAGTACAACATGGCGATCGCGCGCGTTTCGATGGACCGGGCGCTCCTGCACCCGGAATCGCCGGACGTAAAAGTGCTTCTGCAAAAAGCACGCGCCTATCTGGCGACGTCGAAGAAGGCCTACGAACGCTATCTCGCGCTGCCGAAATCCGCTGAGCAGCAAAAGCTGGCAGAGGCCGTCTCGCTGACATTCGACCGGTTGATCAAAGGTGCGATCGAGCCCACGCTGCAGTCGCTCGAAACGGGCGATGCGGTTGCCGCTAACCGGATCACGATGGACGTGATGCCGCCGCTGGCGCTCGCATTCACCAGGAGCACCGACGCGCTCAACGACTACCTGATGACGAGCGGCGAGTCGAGCTACGAGAATTTCCAGTCGACACTCAGCACGGTGAGCGGCGCATCGGTAGGAGCACTCTGCGTCGCCATCCTTCTGTCACTAGTGTGCGCGATCGGCCTGCATCGCGCGATTGGCCGTCCTTTGACCCGAGCGCTGGAGGTCTGTTCGGCGATGTCAAACGGAGACCTCTCGAACACGGTTCAAGTGGAAGGCCGTCACGAGATGAGTGCGCTGATGCAAGGCCTTTCAGCGATGCAGGAGGGCCTGAGATCGACGGTCACAACCGTCCTCTCGAGCAGCGAGTCGATGGCGAGCGCCACGAGCGAAATCGCATCGGGTAACTCGGACCTGTCCCGGCGTACCGAGGCGCAGGCGGCCGCGCTGGAACAAACGGCGGCAAGCATGGAAGAACTGACAGCAACCGTTGCGCAAAATAGCGAGCGTGTCGGATTCGCTACCGAATATGCCAGCAACGCATCGGGCATCGCGAAGACGGGCGGTGTCGTGATGGATCGCGCTGTGCGAACCATGGCCGGCATATCGGATCAGTCGACAAAGATCGCGTCCATCATCGGCACGATCGAAGGGATCGCTTTTCAGACGAACATCCTGGCATTGAATGCCGCCGTCGAAGCGGCCCGCGCGGGCGAGCAGGGTCGTGGCTTTGCTGTGGTTGCCGCTGAAGTGCGTACGCTCGCACAGCGCTCCGCCAGCGCGGCAAAGGAAATCAAGGCGCTGATCGACGAAGCCGTGACGGGCGTGACTGAAGGATCGGGGCTCATCGATCAGGCAGGCCGCACGATGATGGAGATCGTGCAGTCGATCGAAAAAGTGAGCAACGTGATGCAGGAAGTAGCAGCGGCGGCGAAAGAGCAACGGGATGGCATCGAACAGGTCAACCGCGCTGTCTCACAACTGGATGAAACGACCCAGCAAAACGCGGCGCTGGTGGAAGAGACTACTGCGGCAGCACTGTCACTTGCCGACCAGGCGCAGACACTCCGGTCGGCGGCGAGTCGCTTTCGGACATAAAGGCGCTGAAGCCAGCAGAGGCTCGGTTGCATGGCGTCGTTGATGTGAGTGCGGCACCTGCGGGAGGCTGGGGACTTCCGGGTTCGGCCGCAATCCGCCGTTCACGTGCGCCGTCGGTCGGACGTTCAGGGGTCGGCTCTGCGGGACACAGCGAACGTTGACATGATGATGGCTCGACTACTTGCCGGCTGTTTCCTCTTTGACCACAGTGAAGTATGAGCGCTGGGTTTACTCGGGCCGCGAGAATCGCGCGAACGATTTTCGTTGCTAGAAGCGGTACAGCACGGACGCCACGCCGTTGAGGTCGAGCCACCGCTCGGTAATTGGACTGCCTGCGGCGTAATGCTCGAGGCGTCCCACAACGGCCTCGACGCTCGCCGACCAGTGCGGACTGATTTTGTAGGTCGCATTCACGTTGAAGTGAATATCGCGCATGCCGGAACCGGTATCGTAGTGCGGCAATCCCGATGCCGCGCTTTCCTGCGGCGTAATGCCGAACAGGGTCTTCGTATAGGTCGCGTTGGCGCAGGTGAGGCCTGGGCCCATCGAAATGAGCCAGTTACCGATTGGCGCCGACATGAATATATCGGCCGTCGCCGTCAGACCTTGTCCTGTTCCCGCGATGTCCTGATAGGCCGCCACCGCGCCGGTGAACGCCCACACAGTGTAATCGCCGAAGAGTCGCAGCTTCGGTCCGTAGTGCACATCGGGCAAGCCTTTTAGTCGCGCATCGTCGGACGACAATCGCGACTGGAAGTCGAAACTGACCGACATTCCGAGGTGATAGTTCTCGCCATGCAACACGTTGACGCCGAGCACATCTGGCCTTGTGAGAAAACACAGTCCTTCCATGTCGAGTGGCAGAGGCTGGGACAGGAGCCGAGTCTTTGCCCATGCGCGGCACGCCCAGACAGGCGCAGTAGCCTTTGCGTTCTTCATCGTCACACTCTGCCAGCGCGTTCGGTTTCGCCGACAATGCCGTCGTGACCCTTGTCTCGCAGCGTCGACTCACATATCGCTGCGCCAGATCAGGGAAAGTGATGCGCATGGACTTTCAATGCGGCGGAGATGGTCCTTTGCGGTAGCGCCGGCCTTCGGCCTTGAATTTATACAGTTCTGGCACCAGCGCAAGCAGGATACGTTTGGGCGTGAATAACCGCGCCGAGACGTGTGTCGCGACATGCCACGTGGCAGCAACGTTCATTTTGCGGAGCCTCATGTCGGGACCGACGAGCGCGCTGACAAAGTGCAGATCCCCAAGCGCATTGCCGATGATTTCTTCTCTTATTACGGCCCGTTCCGGTGGCTCGAGTGCATCAAACGAGAGCCCTGACATTTCTCGAAGTATTCGATACATGCTGTTGTAATGGTGGAGTGTTTTTGCTGCGACCATCGTTGAATCCGCCCGCAACCGTCTTTTGTATAGCCTTTGGTTCAGCACGGCGACTTTAAGCCTCTGATTCAGCATCAACGACACAAAAAAACAATTGTCTTCATATACGGTGCCATCCATGAAGCGCAGGTCGCCTATAGCAGTCCGTCGTGCGATAAGGCAGCATGGCGACACGCAATACCGCCCTTGTCGCAGCGATTGAACGACGAAATCTCCAGACCATATCGGTGAGTCTGCCAGCGGCCGCTGGTAGTAGTGTTCTTCGAGCCTGTACTCCGGTGAGCCAGGCGGGAAGACCACTGCCTCGAAGACGACCACGTCAACTTCCCGGTCCTTGAATTCCTGATAGCAGACATTCAAGGTATCGTTGTCGATGATGTCATCGCTATCCATGTAATACAGATAGGAGCCGACTGCGACTGATGTGCCTAAGTTGCGCGCAGCAGATTGGCTGCGGTTTTGCTGACGGATATATCTGAAACGGGGGTCGCGCGCACACAGCTTTTTCGCAATCGCGCCTGTGGCGTCTGTCAATCCGTCGTCTATGATAATCGCCTCCAAGTCGGTGAACGACTGTCCGGCAATGCTTTGCAGTGCTTCCTCGATGTAGTCCTGCACGTTGTAGGCCGGCACGATGATCGAAAAGGCTGGCATAGATACGTTCCTTGGCTAGTAGTTCAAACTGGCATGTGGCGCGCGCTGCCATACCCGTGATTGCAGGAGGACGGCCGGTTACGGCGACTTTCGGAGGAAGATTGGATCGACGCCGACGAGGTCGAATGCCTGCCGCGTTGACCGGCGCCGAAGGAGTGGAAAATGGAGCCCATGTTTTCACGCGCGCGCAATTGAAAACAGTGGAAACCCTGGCCGTTATCGTTGCATTTTCGAAGGCTCGCGCAGTAGCTTGGACCGATTCGGCAAGCTTAGATCCGGTCGGCCGCTTGATTGCTGGGCGAGCCCTATGCATTTACAAGTGGACCGGTTGATAGATTTATCGTGGTATCAGCACGGCCACATTCCATCTCAGTCCAGACTGGACGTGCACAATACGGACACGATCAAGTTCCTCAAACCCGGCCCTCAGCCGTTTCCATGTGTTTATGCCATCGGCGTGATGCCACATGCTGACGACAAGTATTCCATCGGGCGCAAGGTAACGTGCGAATCGCCCGAGATAGTCGTCCGGATTCCTAAGGTAATAGAGCACTTCGTTAAAGACGATGACGTCGAACAGTTGCGAAGTCTGGAACGTGGTGACGTCCGCTACAGCGAACTCTGCTCTTTGGATGTTCGACTGGCGTGCCTTCTCGATGGCGGCTTCCGACAGGTCGATACCCAGGTAACTGGATATTGCGGCATTCGACAGCCAGCGCGCAAGGATGCCCGTGCCGCACCCAACGTCCAGAATGCGCGCCGCCGGTTTGAAGTGCAGGCAATATCCCACGATCACGCTGTACCGGCCGACTTCCTTTGTACTGGAAAGATAATCCCAAGCTCCGGAGTCGTACTCGTCATTCCATGTCGTATTCGAGATCGAGGCGTTGTTCGGATGCGTAATCCACGCCTTGATTGCAACCGGCATGAACTTATGAATAGGCCATTCCATAATTTTTTTGAGTCGTCTCGCAGTGCTTACAATCCCGTTGGAATCGAACAAAACTACCTCCTTCGAGAATCAACGTCAGCAACGCGGATGCGAGCGCCCGAATTGATGGAATGGGCAGGCGCCTATTAGCGGTTGCAGAAATCATGCTAACGGGTGGACTGTGCATGCATCGATGACGCTCCTTGATAGGGCGTACTGTGGAGGACAAATGGCGGAAAGTCACTTGCCGGCGTGGGAGGGCGAGTGGGAGCGAAGGCGGCGTCGCTCGGCGCGATCGCATCGATATTCTTGGCGCGCACGTAGTTGCCGGTGAGATCGCGCTCGACGTTTCGCAGACTTCTCTAAAGCGTTTTGCACGAAGTCTTAAGAAATACTTAAGAACCCCTAAAAAATCCAGCAGATCAGTATGAGACGCCGTGAGCGTGTGCGGCGGTCGCCGGTCCGGCAATCTTTCCGGCGGTGTCGCCGCAGACCAACGTGCTGCTGCCTTCACCGCCCAGGCACTGACCTCTGCGATTCTGCGTACGCTCAAAATCGGCTCCCAAAACAATATGTGCGGCAGCCGTAACTGGATGCCTGAAAGAGCGGGCTATTCTCCATATTGCCGCTTAAGAAACCCTTAACTCGCCGTGTTGTGCTTTAGAACGGGGGCTTCCCGGCACGTTTCTTCTGCTTGATATCTGCGCACCTGCGCCTTCGTTCGCGGCTTGATTGTCGGCTGGTTCAATGACGCGGAAGCGTCCCGACAGCTTTGAGTTCAGTGTTCGCGAGGAACGAGAAAGGCGCATAAGCGTCCGCTAAGGTTGCGTGCGTAATCTGAGGCAGTGCGTCGCAACATGTCCTAACGTTGCAGTCCACGACGGACACGTAAAGACACCGGCGTGCGCAATCCATCGCAGACTCACTCAAATGGAATACACCATGAAAAACCTACTGTCGATCAGCCTCGTCGTTATCGCCGCCGCCGTGCCGGTTGCAAGTTTTGCGCAGCAACCCGAGAACGGCCCGCTGACCCGCGCGGACGTGCGCGCGCAAAGGGCTCAGGCGGCGCAAGACCATCGCACGCAGTCGAAGGTGCATTATCCGGCGACAGAGCAGTCGGCGAATCTGACCGGGGCCGCCGATACAGGCTACGGTAAGCAGCCCGGGGAATCGTCGGAATCGCGGACGGTGCCCTCGCTGAATGCCGTCTCGTCCGGCGCGGCGAGCGGCCTTTTCGCACATCATTGAGCGATGCGCCGCACTCTCGAATACCGTTGCGCCGCTCGCATCCGCGCTAAGCTTCGCCAATCGGCAGTGACGGACGAGTCAGGAGATGCACCACCATGCGAATGTTGTTAGTGGAAGACGATGAGATGATCGGCGAGCCGATCATGGAGACCATGCGGCGCGCGGGCTATGCGATTGATTGGGCCCGCGATGGTCGTGAGGCCGAGCTCTCACTCGATCACGATGTCTATGATCTCGTGTTGCTCGATCTTGGGCTGCCGAAGGCGGACGGCGTAGACGTTCTCAACCGCTATCGTCGGCGTGGCGGAAGTGCCCCGGTGCTTATCCTGACCGCGCGCGATGCAGTCGAAGACCGCATCGCGGGTCTCGATGCCGGCGCTGATGACTATCTCGTCAAGCCTTTCGATCTCGATGAACTGGCGGCGCGGGTGCGCGCGCTGCTGCGCCGTCGCACTGGACAAACCAGCCCGCTGTACACGCACGGTGACCTGACCCTCGACCCCGTCAGCCACGAGGTGACGTTGCGTGACGAGCCACTGTCACTGCTTCCACGGGAATTCAGCTTGTTACAGGCACTTATCGAAGAGCCCAGGCGAGTCTTCACCCGTTCCGAACTCGAGGAGAAACTGTATGGCTGGGGCGAGGAGGTCGGCAGCAACACGATCGAAGTTCACGTGTCTTATTTGCGGCGCAAGCTGGGGGCTGAGCACATCGTGACCGTGCGCGGCGTCGGCTATCGGCTCAAGAGGTGCGAATGACGTCGATCCGCCGCTGGCTGCTCGGGTGGTTGATCGCAGGGCTCGGTGCCGCGGTATTGACTGCAGGTTATGGCATTTTTCATACCGCGCGATTAGAGGCGAGCGAACTGTTCGACTACGAACTACGCACGGTCGCCCTTTCTCTACCGTCCACCCTTACCGACGGCAAGTCGTTAGAGCATCGCGGCCCCAACTTCGAGGGTCTCGCAGAAGACCGGCTTTTCATCGAAATCTGGGGCAACACCGAGACGCCGGTTTACGCGTCGCTGGGCGGTGTCGATCTTCCCCGGTTTCCCGCTGGCATTCGCACAATCGAACACCAGGAGGTTCACTGGCGTGTATTCGGTGCACAGCAGGGCGATCGTTTCGTGCAGGTTGCGCAACCCGTATCGGTACGCAACGATCTCGCGTTGCGTCTCGCGCTGCGTACGTTGTGGCCATTGGGGGTATTCTTTCCGGCGATTATTCTGATCGTGCTCGTCGTCGTGGGCCGGGCTCTGTCACCGCTTGAACGAATTTCTCACGCGCTCGCGGCGCGCTCATTGAATTCACTTGCTCCGTTGCGTCTGGACAGGCGTAGCCCGGTCGAACTGGAGCCGCTCGTCAATGCGCTGAATGATCTGCTGAACCGGCTCGACATTGCATCACGTGCACAACGCACCTTCGTTGCAGATGCGGCGCATGAACTTCGTTCGCCGCTGGCCGCGCTGAAGCTTCAGATCTAGGCGGCCGAGCGTGATGGCTCGCTGACTAGTCCAGGCACGTTCGAGCGCATCAAGGGACGACTCGACAGGATGATTCACCTCGTGCACCAGTTGCTGATTCTTGCACGCGAAGATGCGCCCCGCGCTGATCAGTTTGAAGTCGTCAGTTTGCGTGGACTCGCGGAGCGTGCCGTAGCGGACGCTTCATTTCTTGCCGAAGCCAGGAAGATCGATCTGGGCCTCGACTTCGCCGACCCGTCAATGACTGACGATCCGTATGACATCCACGCAGAAGCCGCCGGTATCGAAGTCCTGCTGAATAACGTGATTGACAACGCTATCCGTTACACGCCGGAACATGGGAAAGTTGACGTGATATTTGCCCGAACGGGAACTGAGGTCAGCGTAACGGTTGTCGATAGCGGTCCCGGGATTTGCGAGCACGAACTGGATCGGGTTTGCGACCGCTTCTATCGCAGCGCAGGGACCAAGGAGCAAGGCAGCGGTCTGGGACTGGCAATTGCGGCGCGCATTGCCGATCGGCATAACGCCACGCTTTGCCTGAAGAACAACAAACACCGGCCAGGGCTTAGCGTGGCTTTGACAGGGCTGCGCAGCGCCTGACGAAGTTAATCGGCATCGACGGAGTAATGACGCCGGGCGCGGACTCGATAATGAATTCGCGCAGGCTCGGGCTCGGGCCGCCTGACTGTTCGGGTTTTCAAGGGACCGGCGCGGAAGCTTTCGCGCAACTGTCGCTCAAGTTCGCCGGCGTGGCGCCGATAAAAAGGCAAGCCATTCAGTTGCCAATGGCCTCACAACGCGCACAAACATGAAAGTCTCCACAAAACTCATTTCTTTGGTAGGTGCGGCCCTCGCCGGTGTCATCTGCATCGGCGCGATTGCGCTGACCCAACTCGACCGCGCGCTGATTGAGGGCAGAAGGGCGCAGATCACCGAGATGCTGAATAAGGCCGAACATCTCGCGCTGCACTACCAATCGCTGGAGGCGAGTGGCAAGCTGAGCCGCACCGATGCACAGGCTGCCGCGAAGACAGCGATCGCGCAACTGAATGCAAACGCCAGCAGTTATTACTGGATTACCAGCACCGACAGCATCAACCTGGTCCATCCGAATGCCGCATTGATCGGCACGAAGACCGGCGGCAACCGCACGCTCGAGGGCGATCTGACCGACACGCAAGCGTACGCGAAGGGCCTTCAGGAGCGGCACATCGCATTGGTCGACGTGCTGATCAAGCGGGCGCAGGACGCGCCGCTGGTCCCCAAACTGCAAGGCGTGGTAGCGATTCCGCAATGGCAATGGTGGATCGGCACCGGCTTCTTTTACGACGACATCAACGCGGTGTTCTGGCGGCTCGCGCGCACGCTGATCGCGATCGGCATAGTGATCTTCGCGGTGGTCGCCACGATGGCGTGGTTCATGACGCGCAGCATCCGTCGCACGCTTGGCGGCGAGCCGGCCGACGCGAGCGAGTTCGCCGCGCAGATCGCCTCGGGCAATCTCGCCGCGCAAATCGCGCTCGCGCCCGGCGACCGATCAAGCATGCTCTATGCGCTGAACGAAATGCGCGTGAAGCTGCGCGATCTCGTGCGCGACATTCAGAACGCGAGCGAAACGATTGCTAGCGGCAGCGGCGAAATCGCGCAAGGCAATACCGATCTGTCGCAACGCACCGAAGAGCAGGCAGCATCGCTGCAGGAAACCGCGGCGAGCATGGAGCAACTGACCGCAACCGTGAAGCAGAACGCCGACAACGCTGGCCAGGCGAGTGAGCTCGCGGTGCTCGCGTCGGACGCGACCGCGCGCGGCGGCGCGGCGGTCGATCAGGTGATCGGCACGATGCAGGAGATCGCCGACGAGTCGCACAAGATCGGGCAGATCATCAGCGTGATTGAAGGGATCGCATTTCAGACCAACATCCTTGCGTTGAACGCGGCGGTCGAAGCCGCGCGCGCCGGCGAAGAGGGGCGCGGCTTCGCGGTGGTCGCCGGAGAGGTGCGCTCGCTCGCGCAACGCAGCGCGACAGCGGCCAAGGACATCAAGGCGCTGATCGGCTCGTCGGTGGCGCGTGTCGAGGGCGGCACGGCGCAGGTCGCGACGGCCGGCGAACGGATGCGCGACATCGTGCAGTCGATCAAGCGCGTGAGCGACATTATGGCCGAGATCGCCGCCGCGTCGGTCGAGCAGAGCACAGGGATCGAGCAGGTCAATCGCGCGGTCTCGCAGATGGACGAAGTCACGCAGCAGAACGCGGCGCTGGTCGAGCAGGCGACCGCGGCGGCGGCGTCGCTCGACGAACAGGCTGCGCGTTTGAGGGCGACTGTCCGCGTATTCCGGCTTGCTCCGAATCACGCGTTGGGGTAAGCGGTCGGTTGACGCCGCCGCAACGCAACCAATCAAGCGTCGACACGGCGGTACGGCCAATGTCAGAAGTAGCTGCCAGGGAATCGTGTGGGCTCGTAACTTCGCGTCACTGTTCAAAGAGCGACGATGTCGGAGCGGTTTCCGAGGCGGACGTTATTTGCAGGCAATATTGATCGGCGGTTGTGGGGCGGCTAGGGAAGGTCCGCCGCTCAGATCGCGCGGGCGGTTCGTAGTCCGCCATTGGATTTCCGGGTTCGGCCATGAAGCGTCATTCGCTGGCTCGGGGGGCGGTCTTCGCGCGGCCGAGCTCCCCTATAGACCTACGAACGTAATCTGCTGACGCGCGCTCTCAGGCATTCCCGGTGTTCTTGTCAGGACATTTCGATGCCAAGCGTCGTGATTAGACGCTCGCGCCGTTCGAGCGCCTCCAGCGACTGCTTTCCGAGATGGGCCGCGACGACATTCATCAGGCCCTCACAAAACACCAGATATGCGCTCATGCTGTTGCTGAAGAAGCTGCTATCGTGCGGAACCAAGAACGCATGACGCGCGGGCGGCACGAGCGGCGAGGCGAGGGTATCGGTGATCGCGATGACATCAAGCCCGGCGTCCTTGGCGGCAATCGCAGCATCGGCGACGCCAGCGTCGGTCCGAAATCCGCGTTGCGCTCTCGGATGATGGCCAGCACCCGGGCACGCAGATTCATCGAAAACTGCCGGTTACTCGGTCTGCCGCGTTTGGCTGACACCAGACCGGCAGCCCCGGCGGCCTCGAAGCGGCGCCGCAGACGCGACACCTGACGCTCGCTCAGTCCCATCTGCCCAGCCGCGCGCACGCCGCTCAGACGGCCTTCAACGACCGATTCGATAATCTTGACGCGTCGTAGCTCGTTCATGCTGATCGTCACCAGTCCTGGCTCATTCATGGCAGGCTCCGCCGGATTGCGCGTCGATAGCATGCGCCCCGGGCAGTCCTGAACCGGACATTTCTAACTGGCTCGAACCGGACATTTCTAAAAAGCCCTGACATCCATTCAGGTGATAATTTATCTTATGTCAAATCAATAACGAGGATCTCCCGCAAGACGACCTCGCCCACCAGATTGCCAAATAAGAAAACGACGTGCCCCCTCGTTCAACTTTCGGATTCATCGCCTTCCGCTCACGTCGATTGCCGGCGCACCAGCGTCGGCAACGGCGCGACGACGGAAGGCGGCGGCGCAGCGGCATCCGGCGCATGAATCAGCCGGATCAGCAACCCGATCGACGCCTCCGCGATGGCTTGCGTGTTGATCGCCACCGTCGTCAGAGAGGGCCGCACCTGGTGCGCCAGCTGGATATCGGTGATGCCGATCACCGACACGTCGTCGGGCACCTTGCGTCCGAGCGTGGCTAGCGCCTGCAACGCGCCGATGGCCAGCAGATCGTTCGTCGCGAACAGCGCGCTCAGATGCGGCTCGCGCTCCATCAATTCGATGCAGGCGGTGAAGCCTGCGTCGATCGTGTCGGGAATCTGCAGCACGGCGGCGTCGTCGGGTTCGAGGCCCGCATCGCGCATCACCGATCTGAAACCGTTCGCGCGCGCGTCCTGCAAGCCGCCGCAACCGTCTCCCACCAGCATGCCGATGTCGCGGTGCCCCAGTTCCAGCAGATGACGCGCTGCCAGCGCGCCCGCATGCGCGAAGTCGACGGCGACACACGGCAAGGCGGGCAACTCCTCGGGATGCTCCCATAGGCTCAACACGATTGGCGCGCCGACCGCTGCGGACGCGCACAGCTCGTTGATCGCGATGTCCGTGTTCAGCACGAGCACACCTTCGGCAAGCGTGCCGGCGATTTGCGTGAGGTACGCGCGCCCGGTCTCGGCGTCGTCGTCGGTGTTGCACACCATCAGGAAATAGCCGGCGCGACGCGCGGCGCGTTCGGCCGCAAGCACGAACTCCGGATAGAAAGGATTGGCGATGCTGGAAAGCATCAACGCGAGTGTTGGCGAACGGCCCTCCGCGAGCGCGCGGGCATTGAGATTCGGCCGATAGTCCAGTTCGCGGATCGCGCGCATCACCCGCTCGGACGTTTCGGGCCGCACTTTGTCGGGATTGCGCAGTACGTTCGAAACGGTCGCCGCCGTCACATTCGCGCGACGCGCGACATCACTCAATGTGGCCATAAGCAGAAGATTAGGAGTTTTCCCATATTCAGGGAGCGCCAATCAGATGTTGCGCGACGCATCCGGCTTGCGCTACCTTTTCTCGAAACGATCAGGAGACAGTCATGAGCACCCTGCCGCGCATCCCCGAATTTAACCGCTTAAATTGCCGCGCCGCAAGCGTTTCGGCGTTTTTCGTCAACCGATTTTTAAGCGCTTAAACGGAGGACGAACCATGGCGGCCATTTCCCTGCGCGGCATTCAGAAAACTTTCGGCGGCAACGCGCCGGTCCTTCGCGACCTGAACCTCGAGATCGGCGAACACGAGTTCTGCGTGTTCCTCGGCCCTTCGGGCTGCGGCAAGTCGACCTTGCTGCGCATCGTCGCCGGCCTCGAAGATCAGACCGACGGCGACGTGACCATCGGCGGTCGCACGATGAACAGCGTGCCGGCTGCCGAGCGCGGCGTCGCGATGGTGTTCCAGAGTTACGCGCTGTTCCCGCACATGACGGTCTACGAGAACATGGCCTTCGGTCTGAAGCTGGCGAAAACGCCAAAAGCGGAGATCGACCGCAAGGTGCGCGAAGCGGCGCACGTGCTGCAACTCGACGCCCTCCTCGCACGCAAGCCGCGTGAACTCTCGGGCGGGCAGCGCCAGCGCGTGGCGATCGGCCGCGCGATCGTCCGCGAACCGGGCGTGTTCCTGTTTGACGAACCGCTGTCGAACCTTGACGCCGCGCTGCGCGGTCAGACGCGTATCGAAATCGCGCGGCTGCATCAGCGTTACGCACAGGCGAGCGTCGTCTATGTGACGCACGACCAGATTGAAGCGATGACCCTCGCCGACAAGATCGTCCTGCTGCACGCAGGCGCGGAAACGCAGCGCTTAGGCAGCATCGCGCAGATCGGTGCGCCGCTGGAGCTTTATCACCGGCCGCGCTCGAAGTTCGTTGCGGGCTTCATTGGTTCGCCGCGCATGAACTTTATCGACGGCGTCGTGGAGCGCATCGCCGACGACAGCGTGGAAGTCAGCATGGCCGGCACCGCGTTGCGCGTGCTGGTCGACGGCAGACGCCTCAAGCCAGGACAGCGCGTCACGCTCGGCATTCGTCCCGAACACGTGCGGTTCGACGGCGGCACGCAGACGCTTGCCGTGAACGCATTGCTGACCGAGCAGCTCGGCGAGCACAGCTATCTTCACGCCGATCATGCGGGCGGCACGCTGATCGCGAAAGCGCCCGGCGACCTGCATGTGCGCAACGGCCAGCGGCTCGCACTGCATCTGCCCGCCGATGCGTGTCACCTGTTCGACGAAGACGGCATTGCACTGCACCGGACCATCGTCGGCAACGCGCAAGCCGTCGCGCTACAGACGGCATGAGAATGCGGCGCGCAAGGCTCGCATTCGGCCTTGTCGCGCGCGAAACGCCGCAGCCGGTCATAGAGCCGTCGCGGCTCGCAGCAACCGCCGTTCGCGGACGCGGGCGGCCGACAACGCAGTCACAGGAGACAACACGATGGCCTTTACGCACACGAGCCGCTTTGCACGGCTTGCCTCATTCAGTCCGCGCGCCGTCACGGTCGCGCTCGCTCTCTCGGCAACGGTGCTGAGCGGTTTCGCGACGCAAGCCGACGCCGGTCAGTTGAACATCAACGTGTCGGCGCGCGGCAATCAGCGCTCGACGTGGCAGGACGCATTCGACAAGTTCAAGAAAGCGAATCCCGACGTCGACCTGAAGGTCACGTACATCACCGAGGAAGCGTACAAGGTGCAGATGGGCGGCTGGCTCGCGACCGATCCTCCCGATGTCGTCTCCTGGCACAACGGCGAGCGCATGGCGTACTACGCGAAGCGCGGCTTGCTGGAAGATCTCTCGGGCGACTGGAAGAAGAACGGCTGGGACCAGCAGTATGCGTCCGTCAAACAGGCATCGACATACGCCGGCAAGCAGTATTCCGCGCCGCTCGGGTACGACGCATATGGCTTTTTCTACCGCAAGGATCTGTTCGAGAAAGCGGGCATTTCGAGCGAACCGAAGACTTGGGACGAACTGCTCGACGCCTGCAAAAAACTGAAGGCGAGCGGCGTCGCGCCGATTGCCGTGGCCGCGCGCGATAGCTGGACGCTCGCCGCATGGTTCGACTATCTGGACTTGCGCATCAACGGCAACGCGTTCCACCAGAAGCTCATGGCAGGTGAAGTGCCCTATACCGATCCGCGCGTGAAGAAGGTCTACACGACCTGGAAGACGCTGATGGACGACCATTACTACATCGACAACGCGCTCTCGTACGACCTCGATTCGATCGGCCCTTTCCTCGTGAACGGCAAAGCCGCGATGATGCTGATGGGCACGTTCTTCTCGGCGGGCCTTCCGTCGAGTGTGAAAGGACAGATCGGCTTCATGCGCTTCCCCGTGATCGATCCCAAAGTGCCGGTGGCGGAAGACGGCCCTGTGAACGTATTGCTGATCCCCGCGAAAGCGAAGAACAAGACTGACGCGCGCCGTCTGCTCGCCTTCATGGAGACGCCCGAGATCAACGCGGACCTCGCGCGCGGCTGGGGCCAGTTGCCGTCGAACAGCAAGGCAACGGAACCCGCCGATCCGATTTCCCGAGTCGGGTTCCAGACGCTCGCCAGCACGACCGGCGGCATCGCGCAGTTCTACGACCGCGACATGACGAAAGAAATGGCGGACGAAGGCATGAAGGCGATGCAGCAGTTCTACAACGACCCATCGCAACTCGACTCGCTGCTTGCTCGTCTCGAAGCGACGCGCAAGCGCATTTACCACAACTGAGTCTGCTGGCGGCAGGCGTGTCCAGCGTGGTCGTCGTGCAGACGTCCACGCCGTCACAGGACTTCACACCGGGACGGCTCGCAGGCAGTCGTTCGCCCCGCCCCGCCACACTGATCCGCTTCCGCATCGAAAGAGGGATTCGTCATGTCCACGTCCATTGCCCGTCTGCCGACGGCGCGCGGCCGACGCGCGTCCGTCTCGGGCCGCGCCCGCCATCGCGCCGCGTTCTTTTTCCTGCTGCCAGGCTGTGCGCTGTTCGCGCTCTGCGTGATTTATCCGATCTTCTCCAGCATCGCGCTCAGCTTCTACAACTGGGACGGCATGACGCCCAGGACCTTCATCGGTCTTGCGAATTACGTCGAGCTGTTCCACACCGACACGTTCTATCTCGCGCTGACGAACAATCTGATCTGGCTCGTGTTCTTCCTGCTCGCTCCGCCGCTCGGCCTGCTTTTCGCGTTGTATCTGAACCAGCAGATCAAAGGCATGCGCGTGGTGAAGTCGCTGTTCTTCGCGCCGTTCGTGCTGTCGGGCGTGGTGGTGGGACTCGTGTTCAGCTGGTTCTACGATCCCGCTTTCGGTCTGCTCAAGCTGATCGTCGGACACGGCATTCCCGTGCTCGGGGACCCGCGCACCGTGACCTTCGGCATCGTCTTCGCCGCGCTGTGGCCGCAAACGCCCTA